>Ga0207707_10000014_pt1 | contig 261972 bp, 201 predicted proteins | sample KBSC83BmetaG_FD_184336 | JGI IMG/M metagenome (GOLD analysis project Ga0207707, IMG submission 184336) | Corn rhizosphere microbial communities from Kellogg Biological Station, Michigan, USA - KBS C8-3B metaG (SPAdes) (version 2) | ecosystem: Host-associated > Plants > Roots > Rhizosphere ... | reverse complement strand
TTAGCAGCGTGGAGTTTCAGTTTCACGCTAGCGCTCACGGCAAAAGAGAACCAGGAGATACCACCTGCTTAAGCAGCGTGGAGTTTCAGTCGATCGCTCACGGCGGGCTGACCCCGGGGGAAACCGATCGGTGTGTAGCAGCTCGAGCGTGGAGGTAGGGCGAAACTGAAGCTCCACGCTGCTAAAGCAGGTGGTATCTCCTGGTTCTCTTTTGCGGTGAGCGCTAGCGTGAAACTGAAGCTCCACGCTGCTAAAGCAGGTGGTATCTCCTGGTTCTCTTTTTGCGGTGAGCGGTAGCGTGAAACTGAAACTCCACACTGCTAAAGCAGGTGGTATCTCCCCGGTTCTCTTTTGCGGTGAGCGGTAGCGATAAACTGAAACTCCACGCTGCTAAAGCAGGTGGTATCTCCCCGGTTCTCTTTTGCGGTGAGCGGTAGCGTGAAACTGAAACTCCACGCTGCTAAAGCAGGTGGTATCTCCCCGGTTCTCTTTTGCGGTGAGCGGTAGCGATAAACTGAAACTCCACGCTGCTAAAGCAGGTGGTATCTCCCCGGTTCTCTTTTGCGGTGAGCGGTAGGGCCAAACTGAAATTCCACGCTGCTAAAGCAGGTGGTATCTCCAGTCACAACAAGATGGAGCATATCGCACAAAAAAATTTCTTTGGCTTGCCTGCAACGACAAGTCAAACTGGCTTAATCCCGGTCACGTACCACTCAAAAAGACAGAAACCGTCACCGGCAAAGTGACAAATTTCGTCTGATGCCATTCTGCTGACACCGTAAGTGATACTGCACAGGTTCGTATAAAAGCAGGAAGACCCAGTCAATTTCGACTGGGTCCACGTTTCGGGGGGCTAAACTGAAGGGTTGCTCGGAAGGTGGCTGGCGCAGCGGCAGGCGGCGCTCAGAGAAGTGTTGGCGGCGGGGGCACGGTCAACGCTTTTCGTTTATTCCGTGCGTGCCGATCATTTCTTGAGCACCTTCCGTGCCATGAAAACAAATTCTGGAAATGTTGGCTGATTAGTTATTAAGTACGACAGGCTGTCAGCCTGTCGGCGCCTTTGATCATCAGCACGAATGGCTAACAGCCTGTCGTATAAAAGCGGGAGAACCCAGTCAACTTTCGACTGGGTTCACTTTTCGGGGGGATGCACTGAAGGGTTGCTCGGAAGGTGGCTGGCGCAGCGGCAGGCGGCGCTCAGGGGAAGTTGGCGGCGGGTTACGGGATTCAACTTCCAATTCCGTACTTGCCGTTCACTTGTTGAGCACTTGCTGTGCCACGAATTGGAACTCGCTCTCGCGTGTTCCAGATTTTCCTTCAGATTGTCCGACGAACTTTAGGAAGCTCTGATTAGGTACGATAGGCTGTTAGCCTGTCGTGGTTTGCCTCAACAATATGGCTAAGATCGTCGACAGGCTAACAGCCTATCGTACTTAATCAGAGCTTCCTAAAGTTGGTCGGACATTTGAGTAACGAGGAGCAGGTGATCGTGAAGACCAGTCACGGTCACTTCCGTCCTTTCAGGAATGACCTTGCCATCGAGAGACTGGGCCAGCCAGAGTTCGCCGTTTACTAAAACTGATCCGTTCGGACAGAGTGTCGTATGAACTGTTGCCGGCAATGAAATTGGACTGTGTGGCCTTGCAGAGCGTTTGTGAAGATACAAGAGCAGTGTCAGGCTGATTGCAATAAGTGAGATAAGACTAAAGAGAATCATTGCAGGTCTTGGGCTTTGTGAGTGTTTGCCTAGTTTCCTCTGGTAACTTCCCTTTGCAGTGCCATTGCTTCTTGATTATTTGGATCGATGCCGATCGCACTCAATGCGTATTTGCGAGCTTCACCTCGATCACCACGCTCGAGAAAGATCTTTCCCAAAAGAATATGGGCATCGATGAGCTTAGGCTCCCAAAAGATCGCAGTCTTCAAAGCAGCGATAGCCGCCTCCTGATCGCTGTGTCGCAGGTTGATTCGTCCGCTCAACAGATAAGCTTCTGCATTAGTCGGCTCAATTACCACAACGCGATGCAGTTCGGGCAAAGCCTCGTCGTCACGACCAGCCTGATAGAGGTCGCGAGCTTTCGCCAGGAGATCCTGTGTTGCCGTGCTCGGAGTGTTTTCACCCTCCGTACCACGTGGTCTATTAAACAGTTCATCGCGATTCAGAACATCTCGCATGCGAAGGCCGACGCCGGTAGTGGTTTGCGCCTTCTCCCACTCGGTTTCCCATTTCGCATAGCCGCTCTGCATGTAAAGCCGCGCCTGGTTATCCGCCGCTGTAGCAGCCTCCGCCTTGCCGGTTTTTGCCAGCGCCTTGGCGAATAAAAAGTAAGCGTATCCGTCGCGTTGGTCGGCTGTGATCACCGGACGCAGTTGATCGGCGGCCTCGTCAAATCTGCCATTCAGAAACAAGGCGTACGCATAATTGAAATGGACCGTTGGATCATCGGGAGCGGATTCGGCGGCACGCGACAAAAACGTTGTTCCCTGTTCCAGAAGGCGAGCGCGATCTGCCTCGGCCTTCGTTTCACGAGCTGCCTGCAAAGCAATCACTCCGGCATTGTTGTAGACGCCAATAAGTGGAAGATCCGACGCAAGTGGCACTACCGAAGCGAGCGCGCGACTGTAGTCCTTGAGCTTAAAGTAGCCCAGGCTTGCGTAGAATGCGGCCTCCGCATAGTGAGGGTCCTTTTTTTGTAACTTTGAAAAATACTCGGTTGCGTCTTTCCAATTCCCACGCGACATGTACGTACGACCGAGTTCAAACGCAGCCTGCGAATAGACGGCGCCACCCTGAGCTTCACCGTAGTAGTGAATTGCGTTCTTCAGGTAGTTCTCTCTTAATTGAGACTTGACGTCGAGCTGCACGGCTTTGACGTAACCTTCAAACGCTTTCTGTGGAATCTTCGTCGCTTCCTGAACGATTTGATTTTGCGAGTAAGGCAATGCTTTGTCGCGTTGATAGAGAATCTGATAGGCAAGTCGTCCGTGAATATCCTGCAGAGTGGTAAGCGCGGCGCCATAATCAAACTGACGCGTCGCCCAGCCGCCATCCACGACTTCGCCGAGCGTGCGCCCTTCATTAACTTTGATCACACGCGCTGTGACCTGGACATATGCATCAACAGGCTTGTCTTTGTCTTTGCCTTCAACGGTAGGCGGCGGCGTAACGGAATAACTGCCGATAACAATCATTGTCGCCCTTGCCTGACGGGCAAGCTTAATCGCTGTCGCTCGAGACGGGATTACGGTTTCAGGCAGGCGCAGGTGATGATAGGCGAGATCACGTTCATCGCTGGATACTACTTGCAGTCCAGGTTTGTTTAGCAAGTCAGCGAGTGCATCTGCGAAACTCTCACCAACCCAGTTGTACTCAGGCTTGTTCGACGTGTTCTCAAACGGGAGAACCATAATGACGTCGCCGGATGGGTTCTGAGCGTTAGCGGAAAAGACCGTAGTGAGAACAACAAGGAGAACAGCCATCCATTTCAAATCAAAAACCTTACTCAAAGCGAAAACTCCTTAAAAAACGACTTGGATTGCAGGCTAAGATGCCCGCGACCTGATTAGCGGTTGTGCCCTGAAAGCCATCAACGGGTCGTCACTTTATCAGATTTGTAATGGATTCCTTAAATCGAGTCTTCTTAAGCCCGCTTGACGATTGCATGTTTATCGCCCTTCCTGGTGCTACATTACGATCGCCGCCAGTTGAAGTGATCGCTGATAACATAAATCCAGACGTTAGCTGCAACCGGCGAATTCTCTGGATGTTATTTTTACGCAAGTGCTTTAATTGACTTTGAGCTAATTGGGAACCGTTCTTCATGTCTTTTAAGAGCAAGACTGCAGCATTCATCGGTCTGGATGGCCTGCGGGACCTTGTCTCAGATTCGCTTGCGATTGCGATGGGCGCAGCGTCCACGGTCATCTACGCGAAGGGCCGCGGTGTAGTTGTCGATGAGCCGTCTCTTATCGCAATCAACACAATCTCAGGCGAAGTACTCGCAATTGGTCAGGAAGCGCAAAAGATGTATGGGCGCGAGGCTCGCGACGTCGCTGTCATTGCTCCCATGGCTAACGGGGTTGTTGCAGACTTCGAAAGAACTAAACAGATGCTTGCGCACTTCGCACGGAATGCCCGTAGCAGCTTCTCCCATTTCACCCGGCGCGCCTTCATGAGTGTTCTCTCCGGCGTTACTGCTGTTGAGAGACGGGCTCTCCTGGGTGCTGCCGAACATGCCCGCATTGGACGTGTTTGGATGATCGAGGAAGGACTCGCGGCAGCGTTCGGTACAGGTGTGAAAGCCTCAGATCGAAGGGCTTCGGCTATTGTGAACATTGGCGCGGGAACTACGAGCGTCGTAGTCGTTGCAAATGGTGCGATCGTGCACGCGAGCGCTGAAAGAGTCGGAGGGTCGCACATCAACATGGCAATCATCAATCACGTGCGGCGCCATCGTGGCCTGGCAATTGGTGCTCACACTGCGGAGCGACTCAAACTCCAACTCGCATCGGCGACACTTCCGCTCGACCTTTCACAGCAGACAGCGATCAGCGGGCGCGATGTGTTGACGGGGACGCCGGCCGCGATCGATATAACTTCAGGCGAGCTCTATCCAATAGCTCAAGAGGTGGTGCGTAGGATTGTCGATGGAGTTGCTCTAACGCTTACGACTCTGTCTCCGGAGGTTTCCGGCGACATCTATGAACGTGGCTTGGTTCTTACGGGAGGCGGTGCGTTGTTTGGGGGGCTCGATGACTTCCTGCGTGAATCGACGAAACTGCCGGTCCGCATCGCAGACGAACCACGATACGCGATCGTCCGAGGCCTAGCGCAAATGTTTGACGAGCCACAGATATTGCGACGGCTCGATGTGAAACAATCACTTATTGCTTTGGAACCAGACTCAGGTTCGGGTGTTGAATAGACAGGCAGGAGCAGGAGCAGGAGCAGGAGGCAGTTAAGGAAGTTTCTTAAAAGCCGCTGACTCTGCGAGTACTAAGAACTACCCTTTGCTGCTCCTGCTCCTGCGCTGTCCTATCATCTAATTCCCTTTAGGCAGCTTACGAAGAAAATCACTGAGTCGCACGATCTCGGTTATGTCTTTCCCCGCGCGTATCGAGAGCTCTGGATCAACGAGTCGCCGCTCCTGAAACAGTGGGTTCTCGACAAAGCTGGCGATTGTTTTATCCAAAAGTAATACGCCTGGACCCAACTTCAGATCGTATCGCGTGCTCTCCTCGATTTTGGGAATGCGGAGACCAGACCTCAACCGAGTAGCAAGTTTTTTGATTTCTCCCAAGGTTGATCCGATCTCTTTGTCGGAAGCAGACCGGCGTACTAGCTTGAGCAAGTCGATATTAAGAATCTGGATTTTACGAAAATCCGCTTGCACGGCTTGCTCTGCGAGAAGTTGATATTGCGGGTCGATCTCAGTCTTTACTTCTCTGTACTCCAATTCTCCATTTTGAATGACATGCCGGCCCATCCGCGGCTGAATTGGGGCCTGAGCATCTGAACCAGTGACGAACAAAAGGAGCACAGGGAAGCAGAAAAGTTGCGCGAAGAGCTGGGGAGCAAAGCGTCGCACGTGACCTCCTCTTAGATTGATCGAGGTCAACTCGATCGTCTAGTTTTCAGTTGTCGAAAGAAGGGTTAATCCGGCTTGAAGCGGGCGCAGTATATACGTGGACGTGAACGCGAGGCAACGAAAAATGGGACAGTGATACGAAAAAATGGAATCGAGAAACGGCCTATAGAGAAGGCCGCCAGAATTCATGATTGACCAGCTTCGTCGACGCAGGACAATAAGCAATCTTGACAGTATGCTCAACATACTCCTTATATAACTGCGATAAGTTCATCACCATAAACATTCAGATTCACTCGTGGAGAGCAACAACAAGGGGAGCAAACACCAATGATTCTGGTTACTGGCGGCGCCGGTTACATAGGAAGTGTCACGACTCAGTTGCTGTTGAGCCGTGGCGAGCAGGTTGTGATACTCGACAACTTCTCTCGGGGTCATAAGCCGGCAGTTTCCCCTCATACACCATTCTATCAAGGCAACATTGGTGACCTGGACTTACTGAAATTCATTACCGCCGAGCACCCGATCGAAGCATGTATTCACTTCGCAGCGCTTGCCTATGTAGGCGAATCAGTTGCGGATCCAGCCCGCTATTTTGAAAACAATGTCGAGCAGGGAATCCGTTTGCTGAAAGCCTTGCTTGCCGGGAACGTTAAGCAGATTGTGTTTTCGTCGACATGTGCAACCTACGGCGAGCCAAAATCAATTCCAATCGCCGAAAACCATCCTCAGCAACCAACAAATCCCTATGGCTGGTCTAAGCTGATAATGGAACGTATCCTGGAGAGTTACGACGCGGCGTATGGTTTAAGGTTTGTGGCACTCAGATACTTCAATGCTTGCGGTGCGAGTGGCGAACTTGGCGAAGACCACGATCCAGAAACCCATCTAATCCCAAATGTGATGAATGCCGCATTGGGAAAGACTGCAACCATCTCTGTCTTTGGCAGCGACTACCCAACTCCCGATGGCACGGCGATAAGGGATTACATCCACGTCTCAGATTTAGCTGATGCTCATCTCCGAGCCCTGAATTACCTGCGCGCTGGCGGCCAATCGGAACGGATCAATCTTGGAAATGGCCACGGCTACTCGGTGCTCGAAGTTATCGAAGGTGCTCGAGAAGTGACGGGCATGGCTATCGAAGTGAAGATGGAACCTCGCAGACCCGGAGATCCCTCGCGACTTATTGCCGACGCAAGTTACGCGCGGGATCGGTTAGGTTGGCAGCCGGCACATCCAGATCTGAAGTCGATCCTGCAAACGGATTGGGAATGGCGGCAAAAACATCCGGACGGCTACTGAATCATACTACGTCCGCAATTTTCGTTTGTGTGCTCAACACATAGACGCCAAAAGACTCTTCATCTCTCGTTGAGCGAAAGAAATCCTGAACAAGATATTCGGAAGAGATCGCTGCGGTGAATGCTTCGCGAGTGATTTCGCGCCAGCGCAGAGCCAGTGCGGGATCCTTCTGCTGCAGTGCGTTGATGTCGCTGGGTATCTCAATTGCGACATGAGGCTCACCGGCAATCTCTAAAGGTTCCGAAGCGACCGGTTCATCCTTGCGTACTTGTACGAGTCGCGGCAGTTCTGACGTGAATGAGGATTCAATGCTTTCGTTGTTCAAACGCCGGCGAACGCGATCACTCTGAATCAACCAGCTGACCCAGAGTCGATCAGTCCCAAACTGATGCAGAAAGCTCGTCGTTGATTCACCGTAAAAGTTGACTTTGTATTTGTCTGCTACAACGCCAAGTTTGTTGAAGTTGAAGTATGCGTTAAGACTTTGGAGCGGATCGAAGGTCCACGTGATTCGTTTGATGTTTTGAGCAAGAACGCGTTCACGCTGAGCTAACTTTAGTTTGTATCCCAGATTGAGATTTCGCTGCGACGGTTTCACTGCGAGCATGTGGGAGTGATGTGTTATTTCGCCATCTTCCAAACCGGGAAACCCGTAAACAAAACCTACGAGACTTTCATTGTTGTAAGCGCCGATCAGCACTCCGCCCACTTCTCGGGATGCCGACAACATGGTTGCCGGCAGCACGTCGAGATCGTCGCATCCCCAGATCTCCTTCTCGAGAAATTCGACTTGATGCATCTCCGAGACAGTTTCAATGTCACGGATCGCGATTGACGTTGTTTCGGTTGAAGTCATCTGTTTCAGCCAGCTTAACGAATGATTGTGACGATGGCACAGTTTCAACGCAGCTACAGTTGTAGTCAATGGGTGGTGCGGATCGTTTCTACAACAACGGCCTGAATCTCCCAACCGGAAGAAGCTGAAATAATCGAAGACCCCCTCGTCCTGGGACCTCAGGCGTCCCCGCCTGCCCGCGCAGAGAAGAACCAACTCCATTTCCTCAAGGCTCATAGAATGCTCCTGGTTAGGTTGGGCGCGGGCAGGCGGGGACGCCTGCGGTTCCAGGACGATGGGGTCTTTGATTATTTCAGCTTCTGCCGCTTCAGGCGATTCGCGAAATCTAGAACACATACCTATACGTCTTCGGCCATTCCCAATATAATCCGCTTCAACCTAAACCGCCGACCTGAGGTAGAACTTGGACGTTCCGCCTGCATCCGTTGATCCTGGAGTGAAATCTGCGAACATCGATCTCGTTCGCGAACGAGATCGACTCCGTCTACTGCTCGATGTCAACAACGCCGTAATCAGTCATCTTGATCTCAAAGACCTGGTCCGAACGGTCTCCGCCACGCTGCGTGACATCATGCCGCATGATTCTGCGGGCATCGCACTCTATGAGCCGGAGCACAATCACCTTCGCGAGTACACAAATGTCACTTACCAGGATGTAAACGCATTCAGAGAGGGTGACACAATTCCGCTCGATGGCACTCCGGCTGGACAAGTCTTTGTGACCGGCCAGCCCATGTTGATTCGCCGGCCCAACGCCGACGCGTTTCCAGCTGATAGATATTCGCAGCATCCAGTCGACAGTAGTCCAAAGTCAGCATGTTTGGCGCTCCTCAGCTTGCATGGGCGCAAGCTGGGCATTGCTGGTGTGAGCAGTATTGAGGTTGAGAAATTCACTGAACAAGATCTCGAGCTTTTCGTTCAGATTTCAGACCAAATCGCACTCGCCGTCGATAATTCACTCAACTTCGAACGGGCTCGCCAGGCCGAACAGGAGATCCGTCGTCGCTTTGAACGTGAACGTCTTATGTTGGAAGTGAACAATGCAGTCGTCACGCAACTGAGTTTGCGCGATCTCGTGCGTGTGATCGCGACCTGTCTGCGCCAGGTTCTGCAGAACGATGTCACAGCGGTTTTTCTACACGATGCCGAAGCTAACCAGTTTCGCTCATACATGTTTGATGTGCCGTCAAGCATTCCATCGATTGACGAAGGTATAGGAGTACCAATCGAGGGCAGCATGGGCGGCGCAGCTTTTCATACAGGGCAACCGATATTTATGACGGTCAGGGAGCTAGCGGGTTCGTTATCTGATTTTGATCAGGCGATGATCCGCGGTGGATTAAAAGCTGGTGGTATCGTGCCATTGATTGCGCATGACAAAAAGCTCGGTGTTCTTGGTGTCGGACGTTTGAAGGAGGTGCCCTATTCAAGTGAGGAACAGGAACTTCTTTGTCATACGGCGAACCAGATCGCTCTCGCAGTTGAGAATGCACTAGCCTATCGGGAAATCGAAACACTCAAGAACAAACTTGCGAGTGAGAAGGTCTACCTTGAAGAAGAGATCAAGTACAACTTTGCAGAGATAGTCGGTCAAAGCCGCGCTCTGAAGAAGGTTCTGCAACAAGTTGAGACTGTAGCACCCACCGATTCGGCGGTTTTGTTATGCGGTGAAACAGGGACGGGAAAGGAACTTATTGCGCGGGCAATTCACGATCTAAGCGGTCGGCGCGAGCGAACGCTTGTCAAACTTAACTGCGCAGCAATTCCAACCGGCCTGTTAGAGAGTGAACTCTTCGGTCATGAGAAGGGAGCGTTTACCGGCGCCATCGCCCAACGAGTTGGCCGGTTTGAATTGGCAAATAAAGGAACGCTGCTGCTCGATGAGATCGGTGAGATACCACTCGACCTGCAACCAAAACTATTGCGCGTACTGCAGGAACATGAGTTCGAACGATTGGGTAGTTCGCGAACTATCAAAACCGATGCACGACTGATCGCAGCAACGAATTGTGACTTGCCCCAGATGGTCGCGGAGAAGAGGTTCCGAAGCGATCTGTTCTATCGATTGAATGTTTTTCCGATCAACATACCGCCGTTGCGAGAGCGAATCGAGGACATCCCACTTCTGGCCGGATACTTCGCCAAGAAGCATTCGCTCCGCATGAACAAGCGGATCGACAGCATTTCGAAGGAGACGATCGATCGGCTTTGTTCTTACCACTGGCCCGGAAATGTTAGAGAGTTGGAAAACTTCATCGAACGCGCAGTGATTCTTACTTCAGGTTCCGAGTTGCAGGCCCCGTTGAACGAACTGCTGTCTACCTCGAACAATGGTTCCGAAGATGTGCGGTCTGTTGTTGCCGTAAAGTCGAAGCCAGCCTCGCTTGAAGATGTGGAGCGCGCGCATGTCGAAGAAGTGCTACGACAAACGAAGGGCGTGATTGGAGGGAAAGGTGGCGCTGCAGAAATCCTCGGATTACCAATTTCGACGCTAAGGAACCGAATGAAGAAGTTGGGATTGAAATAAGAGGTCAGAACCGAAACGCGGTAGCGTCGGGTCGATCCAAACCCTAGCCCTACTTGGATACTGACCCGACGCTACCGCGTTTCGGTTCTCACTCCATCCCGCTGGCAACTTTACGACGCTCATCAGCCTCATATAGCTACCCCAGACCCCCGCAAGGATATTTTTGACAAGAAACCAGTTTATTTCTTTTACTGGTGAAGGTGAACACAAGGATGGCGGGGGCCGCGACTAGCAAGTTCTATCGCACAAAATCGTTACTTTCAGTTTTTGGAATCAACATCATACTGGGCGTCGCCTTCTGTCCCACTGATGCGCAAGAACGACCTTTGGTGTCACAACCTCCCCAGCCAGTAACCCGGACAGAAGCCGATCGGCCTGTAGCTCCGTCCTCTCTGATACAACAACAAACTCTTCCGGGTGCGGCGAGGATATCTGCGGCCCCTGCCCAGTTGACACTCGCCGACGCGATTCGTCTTGCAATTGAGAACAATCTGGCAACGTTGCTGGCTCGCGAACAGCAACGGGCCGCTAATGGCGTAGTCCAACAGGCAAGGTCCGCTCTTTTGCCAAACATCTCCGGCACTGCCTACCAGGCCAACCTAACGCAGAATCTGGCTGCTCTTGGTTTTCAATCGAATACATTTCCGGGATTCTCCAGAACCTTTATTGGGCCATTCAATAACTTCGATGCGCGTGCGCGCCTGGTCCAGAACATTCTCGACTTCAGCGCCATTCGCAACTATCAATCGAGTCGAGCAGGCTTAAAGGTTGCCGGTTTTCAGAATCAACTCGCACGTGAGCAGGTATCGGAAGCTACTGCGCTGACATACCTGGAGGTGCTCAGAACTGATCGTAACGTTTCGGCAGCGCAAGCAAATGTCGACCTGGCCAGTGCCCTGCTTAAGTTGGCCCAGGATCAAAGGAACGCGGGTGTAGCAACTGGCGTCGACGTGACGCGTGCGGAAAGTCGCCTGGCGCAGGAACGCGTTGGATTAGCACAAGCACAGACCGCTGCCGAACAAGCTCGTCTGAATCTCCAGCGGGTGATCGGTGTGCCTCAGGGATCTGCGCTTGTACTTGTCGATGCGCTGGCGTTTTCGCCCGAACCAACGCCACAACCTGACGTCGCGGTTGCCGAAGCATTGTCACATCGTGCGGAAGTTCTGATCTCCGAAGCACAGGTGAGTATGTCGAGTCTCGAGAGGAAGGCAGTACGAGACGAGCTATTGCCTTCTTTGCAGTTTATTGGTGATTACGGCGTCAGTGGAATTACGCCAACCGATACTGCCTTGCCAACTCGGCGCGCGGCTGTGCAATTGAACGTACCGATATTCAATGGAGGTCTGACGCAGGGTCGTTTAACAGTAGCAACGGCGCGTGAGCGAGAGGCAGAGTTACAACTGGGAAGCATAAAAGGGCAGGTTGAAGAGGACGTACGTCTCGCGCTGAGTGCGCTACGTACAACAGTCGAACGCGTCAGCGCTGCTGATGAAGCTCTGCGTTTGGCGCAACGGGAACTTGAGATGTCGCGTGATCGATTTCGTGCGGGAGTTGGGGACAATCTCGAAGTGATAAATGCGCAAACGTCTCTCGCAAATGCTCGCGCGGCACAAGTCGAGGCGTTGGCTGTTTACAATGCTGCAAGACTCAATCTTGCTGCATCGTTGGGGAGGGCCGAGAGTTTTCGATGGTGAAGAGGGTCTAGCGTGTAGGGACCAGATAGGTCCTATATGACAAATAGGTCCTATACAAGTAAACAGTAAAAGATCATGAGTACCGTCATTGACGAAGAACAAGAGAAGAAGGGTGGGCCCGAAGAAGACGAAGAGCCTCGCGTCGGCACAAGTGTTCTAATCGATGAACACGGTGATCCGATCCCTCCGGGTGAATCTGAACCACCAGAACCACGGAAGCGTCCGCTGTATCGTCGTCCAGCCTTCCTAGTAGCCGCGGTCCTGATCTTCCTCGTCGGAACCCTTCTCGGTATTCGCTACTGGCTCTATGCACGAAGTCATGAGTCTACTGACGACGCATTCATCGATGCGCACATCACTCAGGTAAGTCCCAAGGTCTCTGGATATGTCGTCAAGGTGTACGTTGATTCAAACCAGGAAGTGAATAAAGGAGATCTACTTGCGGAGATCGATCCTCGCGATTACCAGGCTCGATTGGATCAGGCAAAGGCGGCACTCGCGGCCGGTGAAGCTCGCCTGAAAGAAGCTCGCACCGGAGTTGAACTCACTCGCGTTAACACAAGGGCCACCGTGCAACAAGCAACCGGCACAGTGCAACAGGCTCGTGCCGGTGTCACGGCGTCGAGGGCCCAGGCGTCAGCAGAGCGCACTCGTGTCGTACAAGCTGGCGCGACACTCGATACCGCTCGTGCGAATCTGCAACAGCAACAGGCGCAAGTAAATGCTGCCCAAGCCGAAGTTGTTCGTGCAGATGCCGACGTCGCTCGTTATCAGGAGCTCTATAACAAAGACGAAGTATCGAAACAGCGTTTGGACCAGGCGATCGCTACAGCTCGAACGGCCCAGGCTCAACTGCAAGCTGCGCGTGACAAAGTCACGGCGGCAGCTTCTCAGGTAAACGAAATGCACGCTGCGCGGAACGCCAGTGCGGATAACGCTCGGCGAGCCGAAGCGCAAATCAGTGCGGCACAAGGCCAGGTGCGGGAGGCTCAAGGTCGTCTTGCTCAAGCTAACACCGCGCCTCAACAGGTCGCCGTGAGCGAAGCGCAAGTGCAGACTGCCGGCGCTTCCATCGAACAACTTCAAGCGGCAGTGCAACAGGCGGAGTTGGAACTCTCATATACGAAGCTGTATGCGCCAGAGACTGGTCGCGTTACACACAAGTCTGTCGAACAAGGAGCACTGGTGCAATCGGGTCAGCCATTGATGGCGATTGTACCCGGAGATGTTTGGGTCACCGCAAACTTCAAAGAAAATCAGATTGGACTGATTCAGCCTGGTCAGACAGTCGAGATCAATGTCGATGCGTACCCGAATAAAACTTTCAAGGGACATGTGGACAGCATTCAGGCGGGAACCGGCGCACGGTTTAGTCTCTTGCCTGCAGAAAACGCAACTGGAAACTACGTCAAGGTAGTGCAGCGTGTGCCGGTGAAGATTGTGTTCGACGAAAAACCCGACGCGCGTTACCTATTGTCGCCCGGAATGTCAGTTGTGCCCGAGGTAAAAGTGCGGTGAGCAGTGCAGGAAAGTCACTGCGTGCTCGTTTCAGCCGTCGGAATGCTGATGAGACTTCCGCAATTTGGACTCCCAGTTTTAATCCATGGCTAATCGCCGCCTCTGTAATGTTGGCGACGTTTATGGAAGTGCTGGACACTTCAGTTGCCAACGTCGCACTGCCTCACATCGCAGGCAATCTGTCAGCAACAAATGAAGAAGCAACCTGGGTGCTGACGAGTTATCTCGTCTCAAACGCAATCATTCTGCCTGCCACAAACTGGTTGGGCCGTTTCTTCGGACGCAAGCGATTTCTGATTATCTGCATCATCATCTTTACGCTCTCGTCGGTACTGTGTGGCGCCGCAGCAAGCCTCGGAATGTTAATAGCTGCGCGCATACTTCAGGGAGCAGGAGGTGGCGCACTGCAACCAATCGCTCAGGCCGTGTTGATGGAGAGCTTTCCTCAGGAGAAACGTGGTCAGGCGATGGCGGTGTTTGGCATGGGTGTAGTAGTAGCTCCGATCATAGGGCCAACACTTGGCGGCTGGATCACAGATAACTATTCGTGGCGTTGGATCTTTTATATCAACATTCCAGTTGGAATTCTTGCAGTCTTCATGGCAAACATCTTCATCGAAGATCCGCCCTACATTCGTAATCAACGCCCGGGCAGAATTGATCGATTAGGGTTTGCGTTAATGGCGATTGGACTGGGCACGCTTCAGTTGGTGTTGGACAAGGGGCAGGAAGAAGACTGGTTTGAATCGCGTCTGATCATCACAGCGGCAGTCTTCGCCTTCATTACTCTGCTGTGTTTCGTAATCTGGGAATTAACCAGGAAAGAACCAATTGTCGATCTGCGTGTACTTAAGAATCGGAACTTCAGCGTCGGCACCAGCATCATGACGATCATGGGTGTCGTGCTCTACGGCACCATAGCGTTGTTGCCACTCTTTCTACAGACGCTGCTGGGTTATCCGGCGGTGCAAAGTGGCATGGCGGTTAGTCCCAGAGGCTTTGGCTCGATTGCATCAATGATTCTGGTCGGCCGCTTGATAGGGAAGATCGACGGTCGTTATCTCGTGATGTTCGGGTTCCTCGTGCTCGGTTATGCGACTTATCTGTTCAGCGATATCAATCTCGTGATCTCATCGAGCAGTATCGTTTGGCCAAACATCATCAGTGGCTTTGCGATGGGTTTCATCTTTGTTCCACTTACGACCATGGCGATGGGTACGCTGTCAAACGAACACATGGGAAACGCATCAGGAGTCTTTAATTTGATGCGGAACACTGGTGGAAGTCTGGGTATCGCAGCTATGACTACGATGCTTTCGCGAGGCGGCCAGATACATCAGGCAGCGCTGGTTCAAAACATCAATCCGTACAATCCGGTGTTGCAGGAACGCATTCAGCAAATCACTGGCTCGATGCCGGGAGCAGGTTCGGCTGAGACTCAGCAAGCTTACGCCGCGATTTCCGGAGTGGTGGCCAGGCAGGCGATGGTCTTGTCGTACATTGATAACTTTCGAGTGCTGGCGTTTCTGTGTTTTCTGTGCGTGCCGGCAGTGTTTCTGTTCAAGCGCGTGAAGCGTAAAGGGCCGGTGGCGATGCACTAAAGCTTATTGATTGGTCCCTGGTGATGGAGCTCTTTTATCGGAGCACGTCCGTCCTCGGCCGCCCCCATCGATCAGAAGCCCCACCCTTTAACACACGAAACCTCTTCTGTCGGAGCGCGGCCGTCCTCGGCCGCCCCCGTCGAATAGAACCACCGTGATCAAATAGAGGGACACCCTCCGACAGAAGAGCAGTCGTGTGTTAAGGGATGGTGGTTCTACTCGACGGGGGCGGCCGAGGACGGCCGCGCTCCGACAGAAGAGGTTTCGTGTGTTAAGGGATGGGACTTCTGATCGACGGGGGCGGTCGAGGACGATCGTATGTGTGAGTGTTACATCTGATAAGTGGATAGCAGTACGTCGTCAGAGTCGGGGATCAGTTCCGTGTTAAGAGTGAGATGTCGCTGAGTATCCTCTGCCAGTAATCGTTGGGCGCAGTCGCCGTTGACCGGACGCGAAAAAAGATATCCCTGTCCATATTCACAACCGAGCGCCTTCAGCTGGCGGCACTGTTCTTCCGTCTCAACGCCTTCGGCAATGACTTCCATGCCCAGATTATGAGCCAGAGTGGAGATCGTCTTCACGATGGCGTTGTCGTTATCGGTCGTCATGCGCATCACAAATGAGCGATCAATCTTGAGATAATTAACCGGGAACCGATGCAGGTAGCTCAGTGATGAGTATCCCGTTCCGAAATCGTCGATGCTGAGCTGGACTCCCAGAGCACGCAATCTCTTTAACATCTGAGCTGCTGCTTCGGCATTTTCCATCACGACGCTCTCTGTAAGTTCGAGTTTGAGGAAGTGCGGTTGCAGTTTACTAACATCCAGAGCGCGTTTGATTCGTTCGACCAAATCGGGCTGGCTCACCTGTCGTGCTGACAGGTTAACGCTGAGAGACAGTCCTCGATGCGCCGGAGATGTTATTTGCCACTCTTTGATCTTCTTGCAAGCTTCTTCTAATACCCATTCACCAATTGGAACAATCAATCCGGTTTCCTCGGCAACCGGTACGAAGTCAGAAGGTGTAACCAGGCCTCTGCGTGGATGGTTCCAGCGAACTAAAGCTTCGAACCCGGCAAGGTGTCCGGTTTCTAACGCGACGATTGGTTGATAGAAAACAGAGAATTGCTTCTCTTCAACAGCTTGCCGGAGGTCGCTTTCTAACTGTAGGCGAGAGACTGCTCGCGCATGCATTCCCTGATCGAACATTTCGTATCGTGACTTGCCATTCTCTTTGGCTCGATACATCGCGATGTCGGCATCACGCAGAATATCCTCGGGACGTTCATAACCTGAGGAACTTAATGCGATTCCGATACTCGCGCTCGCAAAAGTCGAATTGCGGTTCAGGTCGAAAGGTTGAGTGAGCTCATTATGAATGCGTTCTGAGACTCGAACGGCGTCCGTGGTATCTACAATGCCACTCACAAGGACGGCAAACTCGTCTCCGCCAAAACGAGCCAGGGTGTCAACTGGCCGCAGCGTCCGTTCCAGGCGTTCGGCAAAAGCGACCAGCAGGAGATCTCCATAACTATGGCCGAGGCTATCGTTCACGTTCTTAAAGCGATCGAGATCAAGAAACAGGACCGCGAACAAGTGGTCCTTGTTACGGTTCGAAGTTTCGATCTCTGCCTTGAGCAGTTCCGTGAACATTGCGCGGTTCGGAAGACCCGTTAACGGATCGTGGAAGGCGGCGTGACGGAAGTGTTCCTTTGTTTCTTCAAGGACATGGCTGATTCGATCTTGTTCGGCGATGTAGTTGTTTAGCTCCTGGACATGGCGTTCAGCCTGCTCAGCTCGTTCATGCTCAAGTTCGGCTCTGCGACGTTCAGCTTCTTCAGCTTGACGTGCAGACGCTCGCACTTCGCGCATGTAACGGTCGTAGCTGAAGTAAACGATCAGAACGACCGGAATTGCGACCAGGAACGCCCAGAACCGTGCTCTTCCGATGCTGCTAACTATGAAGCCGGCAGCGATCGCACCCGCAAAGTAGCTAATTGAGATCCAAAGAAAGTTCTTAGTCCACATCTTCCAGATGGAGACATTGGCTTTCAATGCTGTGCCGATTGCTCCGAGACCAGTGTGAGTCAAGTACTGGACGAGCCCCATTAAACTCAGTCCGATGAGAGCAAGCGAGACGTCCTGACTGAACAGTTCCGTAGCTGGGCCAAAGATTTCTCGAAGAACAGTGGCTGTGATGCGGACCGCGCAGGCGAGCGCTGCACCTCCAAATGCAACTGTACGAAACTTCTTGCTGATTCTTAGTCCGGCGAAGACTCCTCCGATTGCTCCCAGCAGGACCGCCGCCTCGCGACCGTACATCAGTAATCCGATAAAGATGAACGTATCGTCAACCGTAATGTTGATGTTGATCTGGGGAATTCGAATCGCGACTCGCGATCCAATGAAGATCGTTGCTGCGGTGAGGATAAGAAAATAGATGTCGATCCGTTTGAGTGGCAGGTTTAGGCCGGCGTAAATGCAGGAGAGCGTGCCGGCCACGATAACCAGCCACATGTAGATGCCATGGGCATATTGTTTAGAGTTTTTCATTCCGCACGAGTTAATCCGGTCAAGATCCGAGAGCTTCGCTGTTTTCAACTATTTCATTCCGCTTCCCGCGTCGCCGACTGAGCAGTCGCCGATTGCGAATCCGTCGCCGAGGGCAAACCCATCGCCCAACGCGTAGCCATCGCCAATCGCATAGCCATCGCCCAGGGCAAAGCCATCGCCGAGAGCGAAGCCATCACCAAGGAGGAGTGCATTTGGAACGAAAATCGATCCACCAAATTGGGTCGAGCCATCGCTGCGCATGAGATAAGTGTTGAGCGCGAGCCCTTTGACCCACATGTTTGTATTTACGCTTTGAGTAATCAGTCCTTCATTGATGCCGTCAGCAAGCAGGTACCCGCGACCATAGCTGACCTGATACTTGTTAATCAGATCTTTGCCAGTGATCGTCGCGTGATTAAGGATAAGTCCCTGTGTCCACGCGAAGGTTGAATTGGAAATAGTTGTTTGAGGAGCAGGAGCAGACGTGCTGAGGAGAGTTTGACCAAAACTTGTGGCGCCGATACCGAGCAGGCCAGTGTTATATGTGACCAAACGAGCCACGCTAACTGCGCCGGCAATGTTCAGTTGTCCGGCACCCTGATCCAGCGTGTTGAAATCAGTTAATGGTTGCGCGGTGTACATCAACAGCATCTTCACGAGGTTGGGTGTTAAGTTTGAATTTGCCTCCAGAAGCACAGCTGCCGCGCCTGAGACCATTGGTGTGGACATCGAGGTACCACTCAGGTACATCAGTTTCATATTGCTGAGGGAGTATTTGTTTGTTTCCAGTGTTGGGTACCTGGCAACAAGCTTATTGTTTGCTGCTTCGGCCGAGATGATCTTATTGCCGGGAGCAACGAGATCCGGTTTGATCAGGTTGTCGAAGTGTTTGAGGCCATATTGGTCGACGGAAAAGCTGCGTGTTGGACCACGCGAACTATAAGTCGTAACTGTGTCATCGCTTCTGGGATCTGTACCGAAGCTATTGCTGGCACCCACGGTAATCGCTGAGGGTTCATTCCCCGGACAGTGAATGGCGCCGTAGATCTTCTGTCCGTTGGCATCTTTGCCGATATTCCCAGCGGCAGCGACCACGACCACACCCGAATCCACGAGTTTCCGCACTGCTTTGCAGATCGGATCGTCTCGATAAGAGTTGATTGCCGGCGTGCCCAAACTCATGTTGACGACGCGGATGTTGTAGAGCGCTTTGTTGGCCATGACCCAATCAAGCGCCGACAAGATCCCACTGACAGTTCCCACGCCATCCGAATTCAGTACGCGCAGGTTTACGAGATTTGCTGCCGGCGCAACGCCTTCGTACGCACCACTTGTTGGCGCGCCATCTCCCGCCGCAATTGCGGCCACATGTGTTCCATGACCCCACGGATCATCCGTGCGGTTTTCGCCGGTGAAGTCTTTACTGAATTTTATTTTGCCAGTGGTCGCAAATGATTTGTGTTTTGAATCAATTCCTGAATCGAGTATTGCGATCGTTACGCCCGATCCATCGAGCACGGTCGCGTTCTTTTGTGCGCGTACCTGCTGGACTCCGGTTGTCGTTGTGACATGGCCTGAACTTCGGACGGGCGCATCAAGTGACACATAAGTAACGTTGGAATCGGCTGCGAGAATATTCGCCGAGCTGGCGGTGACATTGATAATGCTGATGTTCAGATTAGAGAGCACGGCATTAAGCGTACCGCCAATTGTTTGCAGCAGACTTCCGAGCAGGCCGGTCGATTTTGATTGCACAATCAACTTGACTTGCTTGTTGCCGTTGCCGGACTGAATCAATTGCTGAAGATCGGGGGAAATTTTAAGAGTCTGAGCGCCGAGCAGTGTTTGTCCGGCTCGAACTCTGATGTCGGATGAAATAACAAACGTGGTGCAAAGTGAGAAGAGCACCACCGCGGTTACTATTCTCTTCAATGATTGGGGGCGACGCATTGTTCCTCCGGTTATCTGGGCAAATGTCCTTTGTCGTTGGATCGGGTCAAGACAGCGGTTTCGAGCAAAGGCAAGAAAGAGCGTGCTCATAGAGCGAGCGCGATTGTTAGAGCGAAGACTGTGCCACGCTGCTGCGGCCAATTTTCTTGAATTTGTTAAGGAAAATGATGACTTTGGCTCGCAAACTGAACGACGGTTGGTCAAACTGGTCACGTGTAAGTCGAAGTGACCGATCAAGCTTTTGGGGCCTGCCGTCGCTTTGTAATAGAGCTACTGACCATCCCTCCGCTTTAACAAAGCGACGGCAGGCCGTCGCACTCCAAAACTGGACCGTAGCCTTCTCAAACACAACGACTGTGCTTGACTGCGCTGAATTGTTAATTTGCTTTAGCAGAGCACGACGGGCACGGCTGTTGCTCATGAACGAAAGCAACATCGACCGTACAGGCGCAGAATCAAGGGGGGTGAGGTCGTGGCGTCGCTATGGGCTTTTGGCGGTTTGAGCCTGAAGGATTTCTTCAGACGAGTCTGGTCAGAGATTCAGGAAGATGATCTATTTGGTCGCGCGGCCCAACTGGCCTACTACTTTCTTCTAGCGCTCTTTCCCCTGCTCTTTTTTCTGACCTCCGTCATCGGCGTGGTAATTGGTTCGGGAACAGGTTTGCGCCACAGTCTCTTTAACTATCTGAGTAAGATCTTGCCAGGTTCGGCCTTCAGTGTGGTTGACACGACAATGTACGAGGTGTCAGCGGCGAGCAGTGGGGGGAAAATCACATTTGGAATTCTGGCAGCATTGTGGGCGGCGTCGAATGGGATGGGGGCCATCACAGAGGCCCTGAATACTGCCTACGATGTAACGGAATCCAGACCGTGGTGGAGACGACGGCTAATTGCAATTAAGCTGACAGTCATTCTCTCGGTTTTGATTATCACGGCATTATTTATCCTGCTTTATGGTGGAAGACTCGCTGATGCGCTTGCGATGCATTTTGGGTTTAGTGATGCCTTTAGTTTGACGTGGAAAGTTATTCAGTGGCCGTTGGTACTTGTCTTCATGTTGCTGGCGTTCGCATTGATTTATTACGAAGCGGCAGACATACGAGAGCAGAAATGGAAATGGTTAACGCCAGGTTCGGTGCTAGGCGTAATCATCTGGTTGCTCGTCTCGTTTGGGTTCAAAATCTATCTTCACTTCTTCGACTCTTACAGTAAAACTTATGGATCTCTCGGTGCGGTGATCATTCTGATGTTGTGGTTGTACTTCACGGGTGCTGCAGTGCTAGTCGGCGGTGAAGTTAATTCAGTGATTGAGGACGCTGCGGCGGAAGCTGGCGATCCGGAAGCAAAACAGAAAGGTGAAAAGGCACCGGATCATAACGAGCACGGCACTCGCGAACGAGACAATCATCAATTACCAATGGCAAGTTAGTCCTTGGTTTGATGTTGAATTGCGAGTCGCGCGAGGTAAGTCGCGACTTCCGTGAGTCGAGACTCCTCGCCTGTAGGTGTTCGGGGTTCGGCGTAGTACATGGCAAAGGAGCCGAGGACTTTGCCGCGGGATGAGAGGATTGGAGTTGACCAGCAAGCCCGAAGACCACTCGTGGCGGCAAGGTCTCGGTAATCCTCCCAAAGCGGATCAGTAAAGATATCCGTAACAACTACCGGCTTACCTCGATACATGGCAGTACCGCATGATCCGTGTTTTGGTCCGATTGGAGAACCGTTCACGGCTTCGACATATTGAGGCGCAAGACTCGGCGCCGCACCATGCTCAATGTGATTGCCGTCCGCACTAAGAAGCAACACCGAACAGAACATACCTGGCGATTGTTCTTCGATTAGATTAACGATGCTGGTGAGGACGTCGCTGAGCGGCGCATGTGCGGCGATCATTTTGAGAATGTGACTTTGTCCCGCCTGAAAGGTTGGATCATCCTGTTCAGCATGAGGAACAAACTTTGGTAGCTTTTGTGTTGGAGCTCCAGATGGATCCGCGCTGTCGTTAAATGATTCTGATCGGTCTGGATTGTTCATCGAAGTGTTGCCTTCCCGGGGGCTCACTATTGTACGCCCGGATCCAATAGGAAACTAGCTTGAGACTTCGGCGCAAAGTCCTAAATAAAAAGATCTCTGCGCCACCTTTGCGTTCTCTTTTATGGAGACGGAAGAGAAGCTGCGATGACGCAGAGATAAAAGTCGGATGCAGGGGTTTTTTTGTGCGCGACGCCCTGCCGTCGCTTTGTTACAGGACTACTTTGATGTCAGCTGCCCTTTGGAATTCGGTAACAGACATGCGCGCTGTGACAAGGCGACGGCAGGCCGTCGCACTCCAAAAGCTACGGATCAGAACTCGCGAATGCCGGAAACGTTAGAGCCGGATCTTAGTGCTCGATTGAGCGATTGCGAATCGTATTGAATAGTTGAATTACCGCCACCGTTGGTGTTGAACGTTGGCGCGAGAAATCCACCCGAGGTTCGATCAAATCTGGCGATCGTAACTCCTCCGAGGATGTCACCGTTACCGCCACCGTTCCTCACTACCACGCCGGTTCCCAGTACGAGTATGACACCGCGGAAACTCGTGTTGCCGCGCATGGTTAGTGTCCCAGTAACTACAAGGAAACCAGCACCATTCGCGAGAGTGCAATCGCCATCGACAAAAGTGAAAGTAGGACTATCGAGAGGATCGTTGACGGTAGTTGCATTGCCGCTGCCGGGGTTGAAATATCGATTAACCGACTGTGCCTGTACCTGGAGTGAATTCAAGTAAGCTCGTGCTTTATCGGCCGTGTCGAGGAAATTTGGTCTTTCAACTGTTCCTGCAACACTGTCGTCAGACGCCAGGACACCGATTTCCGGATCGACGACTGTGTCGTGTTTCTTTATCCCAGCAGCGACATCGTCTGAGTCACAACCTGTGACTGCAAACGATGGTCGCTGAGGATCCACACCGGAATAATCGATGCCTGAATACCACTTCGCACCGCTGGCTCCAGAATCGAACGTCGGCGCTGAACAGTCGTCGGCGCCCTGAAATGTGACACCCGCGGGCGCATCAAAATCCAGATTGACGTGGCTTACCAGCATTTCCAAACGCTTTTCAGAACCGCGTGGCCCAAAACCATAAGATCGCAGAAGCAGGCGCTTCGGGTCAGGAGACGTGACCCGAGCCGCAATTGCTGTGGTTCCAGGAGAGGCAGCATAGTTGAGATTAAGAATCTTTGAGCCGCCGCCGAAATTGAGCGCGTAGTTGGTCCCATCGGCTTTCATCGCGGCTTTGTGGAAAGTTACTTGCAAAGTTGTCGAGTTGGTATTGACGGTGCCCTGAATTGAAGCTTCAAAAACTGCCGAAGCAGCCCACGGTAGCGTTTGCGTAATGGTCAATTCAAAATCGGTCTTGGGAATGACCACCCCATTTTGGGTACTGGTAACCGGTCTTTCGATGACGAAACTGCCCAACTGTGAATCCAGCGTCAACGGATATACGTTCGGGTCAGGATTCAATGTCGTCGATCCTTGACCGTTGTACCTGATGGTTACTTCATCAGTTCCGCCCACGGTCCCAAAGGTTCGCTGGTTTGGTGTTCCAACGTTACTTCCGTTGAACCAGCCAGAGGTTTGAAATTGCACGATGTTGCTATTCGGATCGAGGTTCTGCACAGTGACACGATAACCACCGGTGATTGAGCCGATAGTTACCGGGACAAGACTCGATGGGTTGGTTCGATCGTTATAAGGCAGCCACCCAGCCAATCTCAGGGTGCCGGTATTTCCTGGACCGTTCGAGATACTGGGAATCACGGCCGTCCTGAAGCTCATTCTATCGCTCGGCGTTACAAGTGGTTTTGCATTTCCGCGCAGCACATTCAGTGCGGATTGCATTCCGGATTCCGCGATGTAGTACGCCTGCATTTCAGCCGTTGAATCGCTGGCAGTGCTTGCTGACATTGCTGTTGTGGCGATTAACGCGCCACCGGCGGCGAGTAGCAAGAGAGAAATGAGCAATGTCATCACTAGTGCCGCGCCGCGCTCGCCGGATCTATTAAGTGAAGTTTTCAGAGTGGCCTGGTTCTGCATGGGAGATTCTTTCGATTAATAGTTGATGGAGTTTCGTAAGGTAACGTCGGAGGTAAGTTGAACTTCGGATGCTGGCTGATATCCGTCTGATCCAGGAGTACCAACAGCGGGCAAGGTCACGCCAACTGCGATAACAATGTATTTAGCGGCGCCTGGCGATACTTCGGCTTCGGTGTTTCCAGCTGCGTTTCGTACGTTTGTGATGTCAGCAACCCCTGCGGTGAGCGTGGTGTTATACGTAACCTTTTCGTCGTAATAACGGATCACGAGCGAGTCGATTCGATTGGCGAGGACGGTCGTTGTATTGGTTGCATTCTTTTCATAACGGACCAGATAGCATTGACCGAGAGTGTTATCGACATACATCAGGAACTTCACATCTTCGTCAGTATCGTCTACATCAGTATCAATTCCGTCTGCGCCATTGAGGTTCGACACGATACGCACTGACTGAGAGTCGCTGTCGCCGGCAACAATGCCGTTTGAAGAGACACTGGTAAGAGTGCTCGGTAACTTGAATCCCGCATTGCCGATCTCCCGTGACATCAAGTTGAAGGCGCGTTGGACGTCGGCAACTGCGTCAGACTTGCGGTCTTCTCGCGACCGGATTTTGAATGAGCTGGCCAAAAGGTTGCTCGCAACTCCCATGATGACGAGTGTGATAGCCATCGCGAAAATAAGTTCAAATAGCGAGAATCCTGATTCGGTTTTGGGGAAATGTGTTTGCATCGTTTCTGCTTTCATCGCGAGCATCTATTGTGTGACTGCGTAAGAGCCAGTGGCCAAAGTTGATCGGTGGGAGACGAGAACCACAGTTGTGCGCTGCCATGACTTGACTCCGGTTGTTGGCGTAACGCTGATGCTGATTCTCTTAAGGAGCTTGAGCGAGCCGTCGTCATTTGTTTCATTTGTAATTGTTTGCACGACGCTATAGTTGCGACCGCCGGCTGTGACAGTTGGTAAAGTCGTAGTACCTGCAGCCAGAGTTGCGTCGTCGAAACTTACGCTGCGCAATTGCTCGAGCTGTCGCTGAGCAACGGCCATTGCAAGGGCGCGGTCATTACCGCCGACGTTGTTCTGAAACGAATAAATGAAGAGCGACGACATGCTGAGCGCCACGACCATCATGACGACCAATGCGATAGAGGTTTCGATTAACGTGAACCCTTGCTCGTTCTTCTTTTGAATTTCGTTATTCATCTTGTTTGGCTTCCTGTCTCTACTTGATAGTCACGGGCACAGTCACTTCACCACATGAAGCGGTGAAAGTAGCGCTGAATGTTCCGGCTGATTTCTTTGATTTGAGCGTAAAGATGGCCGTACCACCTATAGAAACAGTTTGTGCTCCGCCGGGCGTCACTTGTAAATCCGACGACTTGCTCGACGAGCCGGTAATCGACAGCGAGCTCAAACTGGTATTTGCAATGACTATAGTGGCTGTTCCGTCCAAACTAAGGGAAACTGAACTTGGCGCCGCTGTCAGTACACAGGAAATGATTGGCGTCGGTGTTGGCGATGGAGTTGGCGATGGAGTTGGTGTTGCCGTTGGTGTAGCAGTCGGCGTTGGTGTAGCAGTCGGCGTTGGTGTTGGAGTCGGAGTTGGTGTTGGAGTCGGGGTTGCGGTTGGCGTCGGGGTTGCGGTTGGCGTCGGATCTGTTACGGGTGGCACAGTATAGGTATTGCCTCCCGGCCCAGGCGTCACGACCTGAGTGGTGCCGGAACCTGAACCAAGACTGCCAACCTTCAAGGTTACTTGCGGCACTGCGTCATCAAACACGCGACTGTCAATAGTTACATCGCCGGAACCAGTAACATCAGCCGATGCTGATGTGGTGCCGTTCGCCATGGTGATTGAAACTTGAGCATGCGATGTCGTGACACCGTTAACAGTGCTCCAGGTACGCCCGCGCCAGTCGAAAGCAATAGCTTCAACCGTTCGAAACGTGACTCCGGCAGGCAACTGGATCGTTCGTGTATCCAACGTTCCATTACCATCAAAGTCGATGTTGACCACATAGCCGGCGCGATCGTTATTGATCGAAACACCCGCACCCTGGGCGAGGGTGTCCGCGTGACGACGAATAGAATCGACACGGGCCTTTTCGACGTAGGCGCCAAACTCTCTAATCGCGCCTGAAAGACGTAAACTTGCGCGAGCTCTGGTGACACCGACAAAAGCGAATGCCAACAGGATGGTGATAGTGGACATAACGATAATCATCTCGAGCATCGAGATGCCGCGTTGTGATTGGGGCTGTTGTTGTTTGAGGATTGTTTTCATCACCGTTCCTAATGAGAAAGTCCGCATCCTTTGCGGGACGCGCAGGGCTGACTTGGCAAGCACGGTGCCATTGCAGTTTTCTGGTTGTAATCGCTGAAATAATGCGACTTGTGGCGACAGAGGTTCCTGGCCCTCAGCTAGGTATCTCAAAATGAATTGTGATGAAAGCAGATTGATGGAGTCGGAGTCAGATTGACAGTAAGGCCGACTGCGACACAGAAAAACTCAAATATGAGTGGAAACTCTCGGCGGAGTAAAAGTGTTGTCGTACATTACGATGGAATGTCCCTTCAGTTTAGACGAAGGTATGGCGGACTATTAGACGCGATGGAAGGCAAGGTGAACTGATGGCATCACTCGAAAAGGCGTTTGGCTATCAAGGGGACAATATGAATCTGCCTGTTCAGGACCTTGAGACAGCTCTGCCTTTCTACCTGAACGTTCTTGGATTCGAAGTCCTCTCTCGAAGCAACGTGCCACACAATGCAGCAGTCCTCGGCCGTGACCAGGTCCAGATCGGACTGTCGGAAAACGGCGGCGATTCCTCCCAAGACGGTTGTGCGTTTCATGTACTAGGCCTTGACGCGTTGTTCGCGGAGTTCAAAGCAAACGGTCTGAAGAAAGAACTGTCTGACTTCAGTAGTGAGAACCGTGGAGACAACGTCTGGAAAGTGTTCTACGTCGTTGCGCCAGATGGTCTTTGCTATTGGTTCGGTGAGCGACAGAGTTAATGCGATTGTGCATGCAACTACGCTTGGCCGCCTCATCGGCGGCCGCACGTAGATTGCTCAATCACGAACAACTGAGTCGACCTGGAGTGTTCGTCCCCGGATTAAAAACAAAGTTCAGCGACGCTTTGTTCGTAGTCGTCTGACGACACCAGCGGTTCCCAACAAACCCGTTCCAAGCAGAATCATGCTGGTTGGTTCCGGCACCGCGCCGCCAGTAATAGTACCTTGAATCGTAGTGGTACCAGTCCCTGCGCCACCTCCAACACCCGTGACCGGCAACGCGATTGTGTAAACAGGATTGACCGTATAGGTGAATCCGCCGATGTTTACGCTAGTGGTGGAGAAGGTTATCGTGGCGATACCGGTGTTGAACCCAATATTTCCCGATAACGTAGCAACCAGACTTCCCGCGCCAGCAGGTGAAACCTGAATAAAGTTCAAGGTGAAATTACCTGCTATTGCTGGGCCAAGAAGATTGGCTGGGACGGTAGTGGTAACCACAATATCACCAAATTGCGCACCTGCCGGTGTATTCACCGAGTCGGTTGTGCCGTTGAAGGTGATGGTCGTGGTGCCATTAATGTTTGTAAAGTTCACAACGTTGGTCCCGCTAACGCTAAAAACTCCCGTAGTGCTAAATGTAACGGGATCCGCATTCGCCGCTATGGCAGTGAACGCCAGGAAACCAACGCAGAACAATGGCAGTAAGACTTTTCTCACGCGAGTGTTCATATATTTTTCCTTTGTCGCAAAGAGCATTGAAGATCAGCTCCCAATCCACAGGTCAGCACTCCCACTTTCGCTGGTGCGAAAGTTCTGTTTCATCACCTCAGTCCGGGGCATTCGTACTGAGGCTACCTTCGCTTTAAAACTCGACGGCTCGCGGTGACAAAAATCGCGGACGAATTTTTCTTCCCGGTTAACGACGCCAACAAATGGCCGCACTCCACCCTCTGTCGTCGCTCGAAAATTGAGTACGACTCAAATTTCACTTGGGACGAGTTGCCGCTTTCGGATCGGGGACGACCACGCTAATTCGCGGTCACACGAACGCTGCACAAGCTATCAAGTTGTTCTGGGGAAAGTTTGTCTGCCGGGGACCAACAAAGAAGGGAAATGCTGCGAACGATAGGGCCAACTCTTGTCTTTTTTTTGTTCGTTTTGTTTTTATTGCGTCTAAGTTGTGATTCCGCGAAATTGGCCCAACGAGGCGAGTAATGTCCTCTTTAAGGCATGAAAAAAGCTGGGCTTTTGATCCAGCCATACACCTTGTAGGTAAACAAAAAAGGTGCCGAAACAAGTTTCGGCACCTTTGAACCTGGTTCGCAGAGAGTCTCTACTGTGAGGCCTTTTTATGTGTTAGTGCGTTACATGCCTCGACGGCTGTAGTCGGATCGATTGCGACGTTTCCTTCGTCAATGTGTTGGATGATGCCGTTTTTATCGATCACAAAGGTTGCGCGATTTCCAAAGCCTTGCTCTTCGTTAAAGACACCATAATCCTTAACGACTGTGCGTTTGAAATCGCTGAGGAGTGGAAATGTTATTGCGAGTTGCTTTGCGAATTCGCGGTTGGCGGGAACACTGTCTACACTCAGTCCAAAAACCTGGGTGTCGGTTGATTCGAGTTTCGCGATATCATCCTGATACGCCTTAAGCTCCTTCGTTCAACCACCCGTGAACGCCAGCACATAAATCGCCAGCACGACGTTCTTCTTACCTTTAAAATCGCTAAGCTTGTAAGTCTTTCCGTCAGTGGCCCGAAGTGTGAAATCGGGAGCAGGGTCACCAACCTTCAAGTGTGTTTTGGCTGGAGGTGTTTGTTGGGCCAGTGCGACGCCGCTAACTACGGCAAGCATCGCAATGCATAACAACAATCTTGAATACATGTTTGAAGTTCCCGGCCTTTCTGATTTGTATTGAGCGAGCCGCAATTTATGCAGAAAGTGTAAGAGAGTCAAGCTGTCCGGCCGATTATTGGTGGCGCCCTTTAATTTACCCCTTGTTGCGCCTAAAAATCTTGCTGCCGCACTCGCCGTATAGTACTTTGTTGCACCTACGGGCAGAAGCTCGTGGCAGTCTCACGCGAGAGTAGACCAATGAAAGTGCAAAGGATCATTCTTGCTGCCCTCGGCTTGTTAGTCGGGTTGGCAATGACTCGTCTTGACATCGGGAATGCCCAGGCAGCAATCAACATAGAGTCGAGTTTGAATCTGACTGCCCCAACGCAAAGCATTACTCAGATGGTGATTGCTGCAGCGGTCCCAACTCCGACACCCACACCTGCGGCAGCAGACCCAACTGTCTGGAGCTTGTCGTGGAATGAGGAGTTCGATGGAGAAGTCAATTCACCGATCGATTCGTCAAAATGGACAGCGGAGGTAGGTGGAAACGGTTGGGGGAATCAGGAACTGGAGTACTACACGAATCGCATCGATAACGCTTATCAATCAGGTGGATCGCTGGTTATCAAAGCACTTAAAGAGACGTTCACTGGTTCAGATAACGTGACGCGCAATTACACCTCCGCGCGCTTGATCACAAAGAACAAATTCACGGCGAAGTACGGCCGCGTTGAAGCGCGCCTTCGAGTTCCGTTTGGGCAGGGGATGTGGCCGGCCTTTTGGATGTTAGGCGATAACATCGACTCGGTTGGTTGGCCTAACTGCGGCGAAATGGACATCATGGAAAACATTGGCCGTGAGCCTTCGATGATTCACGGCACTCTCCACGGGCCAGGATACTCGGGCGGTAATGGCCTAAGCTCTTCCTTCTCTCTCACGAACAATCAGCATTTTGCCGACGACTATCATGTCGTTGCGATGGAATGGGAGCCGGGTATTGTGCGGTTCTATTGCGATGGCATTCTCTACAAGACGCGGACCACGGCGGATCTGCCCCCGGGAGCAATCTGGGTTTTTGATCATCCCTTCTTCCTTATCCTGAACGTGGCGGTTGGTGGCACCTGGCCCGGCAGTCCGGATGCGACAACAGTGTTTCCGCAAACAATGTCAGTAGATTATGTGCGCGTCTATCAACGAACGACGCCATCGACGGTGCCCGTTATCATCAGTGAGGCGGGATCGAATCGTGCGATGTCGGTTGATTCAACGACCTTCACGTATCAACCATTCCGTTTTACGAATCCAAATAACCTGAGTGCGGACCAGAGAACCCGCTTGTTGTTGCTCGTCGCAAATATCGATTTGCTTCCCGGAGACGACTCTTCGATTGTGACGGTGCAAGCAAGGGATCTGCAGGGCAACACTTTCTCGTTGCCCGTAGAAGTCGTCGCGAAAGTGCCTAGCTTCAATTGGCTTACTCAAGTGACTGTTCGGCTGCCCGATCAATTGGCGAATCTCGACCAGGTAACTGTGACCGTGACGTGCCGGGGACAAACAAGCAATCAGGCGATCATTCAGCTCACTCAGTGAATGATTGATTATCTGGAAAGAAGGAGAATACGTACCCGGCATTGACGAGGTTGTGGATCAAATCCGATCATCAGTTTCAAACTTTTGCGTTCAATCGAACTTGTCTCATGAGAAGGCAGATAGAAGAAGCGATGTCAGAAAAGAGAAAAGGAATTAACAACAGCAAGAAAACCCTGGCACCAAAACAACGTGAAGAACTCCTCAGAACATTGAAAGCCCGTTTTGAGAAAAACATGGGCCGCCATAAAGGCCTTGAATGGGCTGGCATACAAGCAAAGCTAGAAGCGAATCCGGAAAAATTGTGGTCGCTCAATGAGATGGAACGATCGGGTGGTGAACCTGATGTTGTTGGTCATAATAAGAAGTCAGGCGAATACATCTTTTATGATTGTTCAGCCGAAAGCCCGAAAGGTCGCAGAAGCCTTTGTTACGATCGCGAAGCGCTTGACTCAAGGAAGGAACATAAACCGGAAAATAACGCTATCGAAATGGCAGCGTCGATGGGCATTGAACTGTTAGCCGAAGAGGAATACCGAAAGCTGCAGAAACTTGGCGATTTCGATACAAAGACGTCGAGCTGGGTGATGACACCTTCGGGTATAAGAAAACTCGGAGGTGCTCTCTTTTGTGATCGCCGATACGACACCGTCTTCCTTTATCACAATGGTGCGGAGTCTTATTATGCAGCGCGGGGCTTCCGTGGCTTATTAAGAGTGTAGCGCTGTCATCCTGAGCAAAGAGATTGGTTCCCTCTTAAATTAATCTTTGAGAAAAGTTTGAGAAGGCTCTAAGGACTTATGTTAAGAGATACTGTAGGAAGCCGCAGTGTTACCTCTTTGGACCCAGCCGCATCTTCCAGTCTGTCCTTATGAAACAAGACATCCTGACAGTTTCCTTCTTTGTTCTGATTGCGCTCTACCTGTCGGGATTTCTTTTCGCGGTACGCCAGATTATTAACAGCACGCATCCCGCCACGGTAAAAGTCCTGGCGATTCTGGGATTGCTCTTTTTACTTTCATTGCTCTCCCTAGCAACTTTCTTCCTCCTGGCCTTTTCGACCAATCCCTGGGCTCATTAGTGCAGGGAGCAAACGGAGCCGTTTAGCCCAGAGCGTTCCTTAGTCTACGCTACTGCGATACTGCCGAACGCGAAAGCGTCTTGGGCCGGGAGCACGACAAGTCGTGAGCCCAGCCCAATCGGCGGTGTTCTTCACCATCAAGCGTTGAAGGTCAGCCTCTCCTCGAGAGGTCCGTAGTTCGCGGCCGTCATTGTCCCCAGCCTCCCAGATCTGAGAGAGGAAATACTGATCTCCATACCGTCGGAAGACTAGTTTCGATTCAGACTGAAGCGTTCCGTTTCGAATTTTGTGCGTCAGAACTGTCTGACGCGTCCGTGCGTTTACACTGGTAATCGCCAGCCATTGAGGGCTATCAGAAGAGACACGCCTGACAAGATATTCGCCAGCTGGGAACCTCTTATTATTTATCTCGAATTCAAACGGTACGATCACGCGGAAGAAATGGCTGGATTGTGCGCTGACGCTTTTGACCATCAGTGTCACAACGAGACTCAATATCGTGGACGCGACCAGGATTTGCTTTTTCATCTGTCCTCCTAATTTGTTTTTCCAAACACCGCGCAGCTTCCAGTGTCTGAAAGATTTAGATTGGTGGAACTGATCAGACCAGCTTCGCCACTAGTTTCTGCATCTATTCGGAATTTTGTATCCCCACCTGGATGACTCCGTACCATGGTCAGGTATGAGTCACGTGGCATTTCTGCCGCCGTGAAGAACCAGCCCATATGAGGAACTCGAGGGGCCGGACGACCAGATGCGTTCGTCATCACTGTCCTCACACCATACCGCGAGAAATGAGGCGAAAAGCTATCAAGGCGCGATGCCAGGTTGGCGATGGCGGAAGCTTAGCTTGTTGGAGGTGTTATAATCTGCCCAGCTAACCCATCGACGATTCGACTTCCGCAATAGACTTCCTTCATCAGCAGGTTTCTGATGACCACACCCTCGGCACATGAAATAACGCAGCTGCTATTGGATTGGAGTCATGGAAACCAGGCGGCACTCGATAGATTGATTCATCTAGTTGACAAAGAATTGCACAGGCTTGCTCACCATTACATGCGGCGGGAAAATCGTGGTCACACTTTGCAAACTACCGCCCTGGTCAACGAGGCTTACGTGCGACTGATTGATCAGAGACATGTGCATTGGAAGAATCGGGCTCACTTCTTTGCCTTAGCGGGCCAGCTCATGAGACGCATCCTGGTGGACCATGCGCGAGGGCGGCAATCCGCAAAGCGAGGCGGCGGCACTCAGCGGATTTCCTTTGACGAAGCGATGGCAATCTCAAACGAACGGGAAGTTGACTTGATAGCGCTGGACGAAGCCTTGGATAAGCTTGCTGCCATAGACGCCCGGAAAAGCAAGATAGTTGAGGCGCGTTTCTTTGGTGGGCTAAGCGTTGAGGAAACCGCGGAAGCGCTGCACATCTCGCCGGTTACCGTGATGCGTGATTGGAACCTTGCAAAAGCCTGGCTCTACGATTCACTCAGCAAGACAGCTTGAACCAGTTGACCGTTTTGACCGCGAAGAGCACCGACATACTCTGAAATTGCAATGAAGCCTGAACGGTGGCAACAAATCGAAAAGCTATTTCACTCGCTGCTTGACCTGGAACCGTACAAGCGCGCGGGGTTTCTTGCCGAATCGTGCGCTGGTGACGAGTCACTGCGCGAGCAAATCGAAGCGCTGATTACGGCTCACGATCAGGCTGCAGGTTTCATTGAGCGTCCGGCATTTGAAGTTGAGGCACGAGGAGTCGCTGCTGATGCCGAAACCGCAGAATCACAACTGGCAATCAGCGAATTAGGCGGCGAATCAATCAGCCATTACCGGATCATTGTTCCGCTCGGCTCGGGTGGAATGGGTCAAGTCTACCTGGCACAGGACATGACGCTCGGACGCAATGTAGCAGTTAAGGTCCTGCCAACCGACTTCACCCGCGACAAAGATCGCGTGCGCCGTTTTCAACAAGAAGCGCGCGCGGCATCAGCGTTGAATCATCCGAACATCATTCACCATTCATGAGATTGGACAGTTTGATGGCAGACATTTTATCGCTACTGAGTTCATCGATGGCGAAACACTGCGACAGCGCATCGCCGAGTCTCAGGTGCACGTTGCGGGAGATAAAGACACGTCGCGCAAGACGTTAAAAGTTCACGATATCCTCAATATTGCTATCCAGACAGCGGATGCTCTGGCTGCGGCACACGAGGCAGGTGTCGTGCATCGCGACATTAAGCCGGAGAACATCATGGTCCGGCACCGCGATGGCTACGTTAAGGTACTGGACTTCGGTCTCGCGAAACTGACTGACACGGCTTCAGTGGATGCGGAGGCACCAACAAGAAATCAGATTCAGACCAGCGCTGGGATGGTAATGGGCACGGTGAGCTACATGTCTCCCGAGCAGGTCCGTGGAGAACAGGTCGATTCGAGAACCGACATCTGGAGTCTTGGAGTAGTGCTCTACGAGATGGTCGCCGGGTGTAGCCCATTTGGCAGATCAACATCTAGCGAGGTTATCGCTCTGATACTGGAACGAGAGCCAGAACCGCTTGTTCGATACGCCCGAGAAGTTCCGTCTGAGTTGGAGCGAATAGTGAGCAAGGCCCTGACGAAAGAAAAGGAGGAACGCTATCAAACAGCAAAGGACCTATTGATCGATCTCCGCCGCTTACAGCACCGTTTGGAAGCGGATGCAGAAATGGGGCGGGCTGCTGCATTAGGGACGGCGTCCGAGAGAAGAGTCAGAACCGATCTTACGCCGGCGCCTGTGGTGAGTACGAGTGAGACTGCGGCGCGCATTGCTACCGCGACAGCGCACCCGACTTCGAGCGCCGAGTTCCTGATCGGCGAGGTCAAACGACACAAGGGGTGGTCGTTATTTGTTCTTGCTCTTGTCGTATTGGTCTTCGGAATCACCTTTAGTGTCTACAGGTTTGCTGGCCAACGCCAATCAATCGTTCAGTCCCAGGAAGAGATGAAGGTCAGGCGGCTGACCAGCAATGGCAAAGCTGCCGACGCAGCTATCTCACCTGATGGCAGATACGTGGTTCACGTCTTAGATGATGGAGGCAAGCAGAGCCTTTGGTTGAGACAAGTTGAAACAACCAGTAACATGCAGATTCTACCGCCCGCCGAAGTGTCGTACCTAAACTTAACCTTCTCGCGCGACGGTAATTACATCTATTACGAAGCGTGGGATAGGAAGAATCCTTATACGCTTTATAAGACCCCAGTGCTTGGGGGGCTCCGAGAAAGCTCGTTGAGGGGCTTGATAGCACCGTGACGTTTTCTCCCGATGGCAAATTGATGGCATTCATACGTGGCGATCCATCTAGTGGCGAAAACGCGCTGCTTGTGGCAAACGCGGACGGCACCGGCGAGAAAACGCTTGCGGTGCGTAAGGAACCGCGATCTTTCGATAATTGGCCCAACGCGCGAAATGGGCCGGCGTGGTCGCCTGATGGACGAAGCATCGCAGCGCCTGCCGGGGTTGGCGGCGACAGGCCCTCCGAGAGCGTTATTGAAGTGGGAGTCGGTGATGGGGCGATGAAGCAGATAACCACGCGGACTTGGTGGCGAATTGATGCTGTGGAATGGCTTCGTGACGGGAGCGGACTGGTGGTAAATGCCAGCGAGCAGTCGTCAAGTCCGTTTCAGATCTGGCACGTTTCTTATCCGTCGGGCCAGGCTCACAAGATCACTAACGACGCGAATGATTATAGAGGCGTGAGCCTGACAGCTGACTCCAAGGTCCTGGCCACAGTGCAGTCCGAGGCGTTCTCTAGTATTTGGATCGTGCCCCAAAACGATTCACGTCTGGCAAAACAAATCACTTCCGGCAGGTCTGACGGGCAAGACTGGGTTTCTGTTACGCCTGATGGCAGGATCGTCTACTCATCACGTGCCAGCGGTAATTACGATCTCTGGATCATAGACGCCGATGGCAGCAATCAAAAGCAGCTGACCGCGCATGCCGGCAACAATGATCATCCCTCGGTTACGGGCGATGGACGTTATGTTGTATTCATCTCCGACCGATCTGGTGGTCCGAATCTGTGGAGAGTAAACATCGATGGGAGTAACCCGAAGGAACTTACGCCAGGCGAAGCCTGGTATCCGGATTGTTCTAGCGACAGTCAATGGGTGGTTTATACGTCGAGACCTGACGGCCGACTTTGGAAAGTACCTATTGATGGTGGGGAGCCCGTGCGCGTGACGGACTACTATGTACCAGGGCCAGTTGTTTCACCTGATGGGAAATGGATGGCGAGCCTTTGGCACGAGGATCCGTCGAAGATTGCGATCATCCCTTTCGCAGGGGGCCCACCGATCAAGCTTCTCGATATAGGATGGACCCGTGTGCATTGGACGCCAGATGGTCGCGCGCTGGCATATGTTGACAGACGAGACCCGTCGAACATCAGCAGCGAGCAGGTGGATGGCAGCACATCAAGAAAGTTGACCGACTTCAAATCCGACCGGATCTTCAGCTTTGCCTGGTCACGGGACGGCAAACAACTTGCGCTTGCACGCGGAACCCTGACTGATGATGTGATCTTAATTAGCAGTTTCGAAGGTCCGCATTGAAAAGGACAGAGCAAAGGGCCCGCCTTTTGATGGAGGAGATATGAACATCCGATCGCAAATTGTGATCAGTATTTTCGTAGTTCTCATCTGGACTGGACTAGTCAGAGCCCAAAGCCCTTTGTTGACTAATCCATCAAGTCTTAGTGAGTTTCCGACAGTCGAACAAGTTCGGGCCAGCACGAAGGGAACCGACGAGGTCGACAGTCACGCGCGCTTTATGGCTGCTCTGTGGCGAATAAACTCGATCATCATAGATGATCTAGTAACGGCGCCGAACGGTGGTAGGTTCGATATTCCACCCGCGGCTGACAGAGTTCACACGAGGTATTCGAACGCAATCACGAGGTTAAGTATCGATCAAATCCCGGCCGCCGCGCGCGATCCCAGATATAGACCGCTCGAGGACAAGTACGAAAAAGATCCAGCCTTTCTGGATGCCTTGCTAACGCAGTTTTTTACGCCCGAGTTTCGCACCGCCTATTACGCCTGGATGCGAAAACCCGTACCACAGTTCTCGACGCATGCAGCACCTAGACCCAGCAAAGGTGGGATGTCCGCTCCGGCCGCTGTGGTTCGGTGTCCTAAGGTCGAGGTCTCGTGCCCTTCAGAGGTCGACGCAGAAATGCCGATAACGTTTAGCGCTTCTGTCACCGGCGGCGATCCCGAAGCAACCCTAACTTACAACTGGACCGTTTCGGCGGGTACGATTTCAAGCGGACAGGGCACTTCGACGATCACTGTCGACACAACGGGCGTCGCCGGACAGAGCTCAACCGCTACCGTCAGTTTGGGTGGTTACGATGCCAAATGCCAGCCGCCGACGCAGAGCTGTACCACTGGAACAAAACTGAAGGCCCAGCCACCGCGAGAGATCGATGAATACGGCATACTAAGCCTGACCGAAGGCAACGCACGTCTCGACAATTACGCCATCGAACTGCAGAACGACCCGACAGCCGTGGGGTATGTCATCGCTTACGGCGGACGCAACAGTCGTCCCGGCACCGCGACCTCGTTGCTGAATATGTCTAAGAAGTATCTGGTTGATACCCGGGGCATCGATGGAAGCCGCATCGTCACTGTAGACGGAGGCTACCGCGAACATGCAACAACTCAGCTCTGGGTCGTCCCACAAGGTAGTAAAGCGCCGCAAGCGGAACCCACTGTCGATCCTTCGGAAATCAAAGCTCCGATAAAAAAGAAACCTGTGCCCAAAAGAACCAAACCGATTTGATATTTAAGCGGGCTGAATAGGTTCTCTTGTTGCTGGCTCGGGTCTCCGCGACAACTTGTTTAACTCAGTTACTTGGCGCGAGATTTCGAGAGGAGATTCAAGTTTGGCGTCCCGTACGGGAGTCGAACCCGTGTCGCCGCCGTGAAAGGGCGGTGTCCTAGGCCACTAGACGAACGGGACGCATATGGTGAGCGGTTCGTGCCTGATGACAAGCGGGTAACTTAGCGTAACGATTCCAAAACTGTCAAACGCGATGCCTGTGCACCTCTCGAACCAAAAAGGTCGGCGTCGTTGGTCTTTAGTGTTTGGGTCTTCGGCCTTTACTTAATAACGATTTAAGACACTTAGACACAAAAACACAAATAGTGATTTTCAAACTTCTGTTTGGTGGCTTTGTGTCTTCGTGGACAAAATTCCTGCGAGTGATTTCTCCGTAACTTTTCTCTCTTTCGCGGTAATACAGAATCAGAGGCCTCCTTAGCGGGAGCAAGTAGCATCCAACGACGCGAATCTCCGCAGTGTAGTCCTCAGCACGTCTCCCCATCCTTAAAAGTTCATCAGTTCTTTTCAACGAGGCATGTGATGACTATCAGTGTCGGCAAGGAATATGTCCCCACGATCATCAACTCTCGGTCACTTCTCGCGCGATTAACGCTCGAACTTAGTTCGCTTAAACAGGACCTCAGGAACGCCTGGCCTGAGTTCAAGAAACATCCTGTTGAGTCAGTCGTCTTAATAATTCGGCAAGAAATAGAACAAGCTGCCCGCGTGCTTGTGGCTCCAAGCCTCATCGCGGCGTGCGCAATTGTCGTTTGCATAGTTGCTGTTGCGCTGCTTTTCGATCGGACGCGGCTCGGACCAAAGCCTTCACCGAATGATGAGAATGCCGACATCGCGATAGAGATAGGCATTCCTATTCTTCGTCAACAGGATAAGAAGCCGGACGAACACAGCATTGGCCGTGGCGGTAAAGGACGCGTCGGAATTAACCAGGGAGCGGGTGAAGGATCGGGCGAAGTTCGTCAAAGCGCACGCGGAGGCGGTGGAAGTGGAGATCACAATCCGTTGCCATCGCAAGTTGGAAAGTTGCTTCCGCCATCAACGGTCCTTGCTGCGATTCCCAAAACTCCACCGCTCTCTCCAGCACTGCCGGTTGCCGGAATGGACATAGATCCCGCGTTGTGGAAAGACATGAAGGCGCCAGTATTCGGTGATCCGCGTTCGACCTCCACCGAACCTTCGAAAGGACCAGGCGATGGTGGCGTTATCGGATCAAACCACGGTCTGGGTATCGGTGAAGGCGATGGTCCGGGTTTCGGGCCAGGAAACAACGGCAACATGGGAAACGGCGACAAACAGACAGGCTGTTGTGGAGGATCTGGTGGTCACGCTGATGCTGACTGGAGCGATCGCATATTTCCGGGCAAGGAAGTCGAGCAACGCGCAAGACTATTGGCTAAGCCCGAACCGCAGTACACGGAAGAAGCTCGACGGAATCAGATTACGGGAACGGTGATGCTGCGAGTTGTATTTTCGAGTGCTGGACACGTGGAACAGATTCACGCGGTGCAGACACTTCCTTTTGGTTTAACTGAGAAAGCGATCGCCGCGGCAAGGCAGATCAGGTTTGTGCCGGCCACCAAGGCGGGACGTCCAGTGTCGGTATGGATGCAGCTGGAGTACAACTTCAATTTGTACTGAGGAGGGTCTTTGGTTTTTGCGTCTTTGGCTTTTGCTTAAACCTCTGCGCTTTCCTCTGCGTTCTCTGCGTCTCTGCGGTGGTTTTGGGTTGAATAATGAACCTGAAAACACGATTCACCGCAGAGACGCGGAGAACGCAGAGGAAGCGCAGAGTTTAACGCTTGCAAGTTTTTTGCGTTGGTTCGTTCTGACGTTGAGAAGTTTTGGAACAGTCAGCATTTCACGGCGTCTAACTTCGTTGATTGTTACCACTCATTCGCTTACGAGGTCCGTCCAGGAGAAGTCTCATGCTCAAACCACTATTTACCAAATCGTACCTGTTGTTACTGCTCCTCATTCCGCTGTCACTCTTCGTAGTCGTAATCAAATCTTCTGAGCGTGAGGCCATTGCTCAAACTGGTGAGACTTCCGGTGCTCTCGTCGTTTTGGATCCTACTGGTAAAACCAAGAGACTGTGTCCGTTGAAGCACACCGACATAAAGGCCGAAATCAGTGGTTTCCTCTCGCGAGTTAATGTCACACAGGAATTCGAAAATCCATTCAAAGAAAAGATTGAAGCGGTCTACACGTTTCCTCTGCCGCAGGACGCTGCCGTCGATGACATGACAATGACAGTCGGTGATCGCACAATTCGCGGGAAAATCCTGCCTCGCGAAGAGGCGCAAGCGGTTTACGATGCGGCAAAGTCAAGTGGAAAGACGGCAAGCCTGCTCGATCAGGAACGCCCAAACATCTTCACGCAAGCAGTAGCAAATATTTTACCCGGCGACCAGATTAAGATCACCATCAGCTACGTTGAGACCTTGAAGTACGAAGATGGTGCATACGAGTTTGTCTTCCCGATGGTTGTTGGGCCTCGCTACATTCCCGGCGAGCAGCAGATCTCGAAACGCGGGAATGGTTTTGCCTCTGATACCGATCAGGTTCCCGATGCTTCGCGAATAACTCCCAAGATGGCGCCCGCTGGATTGCGTAGCGGTCATGATATTTCGCTCGACATTCAAATCGATGCGGGTTTGATCGTCGATCGCATTGATTCAAAAACGCACTCAGTCGATATCGAACGTGCGACGGCCAATAGCGCCCACGTTCGTTTGAAAGAAGGTGCGACGATTCCGAATAAGGATTTTGTTCTTCGTTACGATGTTGCCGGAGGCTCAATTCAAGATGCCTTATTGACGCATCGTTCCGAAAAAGGCGGGTTTTTTACGATGATTCTTCAACCGCCGGATCGGGTTACCGCCGCGGACGTCACGCCGAAAGAGTTGGTGTTTGTTCTCGACACGTCCGGATCAATGCAGGGATTCCCGATTGAAAAGGCGAAGGAGACGATGAAGCTCGCCCTCAACAGTCTTTATCCATCCGACACCTTCAACTTGATTACGTTCTCTGGCGACACTGAAATTCTATTTCCGAAGCCAGTGCCTGCGACAAAAGCAAACTTGTTGAAGGCCCAGGCATTCCTTAGTTCACGATCTGGTGGTGGCGGCACGGAGATGATGACGGCGATCAAGGCCGCGCTTGAACCCTCGGACAATCAAGATCACATTCGTATCGTTTGCTTCATGACTGATGGTTACGTCGGCAATGATATGGAGATCATCTCTGAAGTTCAGAAACATCAAAACGCGCGAGTCTTTGCGTTTGGAATCGGCTCTGCAGTAAACAGGTTTTTGTTGGACAAGATCGCGGAAGCCGGGCGTGGGGAAGTTGAATATGTTTCTCTAACTGATGATGGGTCGGCAGCCGCTAAGCGATTTCACGAACGAGTGCGTAGCCCGTTGTTGACGGACATCTCGATCGATTGGAATGGAATGCCGGTTACGGATGTTTATCCACAGCGTATTCCTGATCTGTTCTCAGCCAAGCCTTTGATTCTTTCGGGAAGATTCACATCTCCTGCGAACGGGACAATTCATCTCAAGGGCAAGGTTGCCGGCAACGACTTCGCTCGCGATATTCAAGTCTCTTTTCCGGAGACGATGGCATCACATGATGTGCTTTCGTCATTGTGGGCACGACGTCGTATCGACGATCTCATGTCAAATGATTATGGGGGCGCGCAAACGGGAAACATGAAGCCCGAGTTGAAACAGACGATTATGCAAGTAGGACTGGAGTATCGCTTGATGACACAGTTCACGTCGTTTGTGGCTGTTGAAGAGATGGTTGTTACCGATGGTGGCCAGCCCAGAAGGATCGATGTGCCCGTTGAGGTTCCAGAGGGGGTTAATCAGTTTATGGTTGATCCAAATGCTGCTGATTCAAGAGCACCGATGCAAAAGGCACAGATTTATCCATTCTCGATAGGCGGATCACCATCTCTGCCGCGGCGTGCGCGAGGGAGTGGGGCCGGTGGGATTGGCGGTGGGATTGGTACCGGTCGTGGGGGCACTGTCGGTGGGGGAACAGTTGCTTCGCCGAAAGCGAGCCCAGCCAACGCACCTCCCGTTGTTGCTGGCCTTGTTATCGCTGATAAAGATGGAGCTGCACCGATCGTTTCACCTGAAGAGCAACGGCTGAATACGTTACGTTCAAAGCTACATCCAGGTGTGGTGGCAGTTGTGATGAGACTTCGAAGCAAACAGAGCAGTCCAAGTGCCGATGAGTCCCGCTTCGTACGCGATGGAAAAGCTGAAGTGCAGGTGTGGATGACGGAGAAGTCTGTGGAAGCTCTGGGGAAATTGAAAGAGCTCGGCTTCGAGGTTGTGTTGGATCAGAAGAATTCAAGTCTGATCATTGGCCGGTTACCAATCGAAAAGCTGGAAGCACTCGCGGATCTGAAGTATGTCCGATACGTGTCACCACAGATGAGTAGGTGATTAACATGTCCGATATGCTTCAGCTTGTCGTGAGCGGGGTCAGAACCGAACCGCGGTAGCGTCGGGTCCGTCGAATACAACGACTTAATTGGTTGAGGACCCGACGCTACCGCGATTCGGTTCTGACCCGCTCACGACAAGCTAAAGCATATCGGACATTATTCCTTCTTGAGGGTCGCAAGAATCTGAGACTTGGCCGTTCTCCTATCAGGACTGGAGGCGAAGAACGATGGCACGGTTCACTAGCAAACTTAATAACGTTCGCGTTGCCGCACCTTGTTCCGCTAATTGGGACAGCATGTATGGCAACGAGCGGGTCCGTTTTTGTGGGGAGTGCCAATTAAATGTCTATAACCTTTCCGCGATGTCGAGAGCGGAAGCGGAAGAGTTGGTGGGTAAAGCCGAGGGACGCTTGTGCGTTCGCTATTACCGAAGACGAGACGGATCGATCATCACTCAGAATTGTCCGGTTGGTCTGCGCGCGCTAAAACGGAGACTATCTCGCGTCGCAACTGCTATAGCGACGTCAGTGTTGAGCTTCGTTGCTGGAATAGTGGGATACCGTCTCACTACTCCAAGATACACCACTGGCGTCATGGTTATGGGAGATATGGTCTACAAACCAATACCACCGAGCGAACAAGGAACATTTGTAGTCAGTCCGGCTACGCAACCAAACATTATCATGGGAAAAATTCGTCTGGCAGAGCCACAGAGATCGCCGGTAGGAACGCTCCGCAAGCGTCGCTAAACACGAATCGCTTGCTGGTTACTTCTCCATCTCATCCGAGCAAATCTGCAAACTCAAATCTTCAATTAAATTTCTTGACTTCCTCATCGCTTCCGTCTACTTTGACGCCGCAACTTCAAATCGATCTTTTGACAAACTTGTAGAGGCGCGATCTCCAGGAGTAAACAACGCCGAGAAGATGACGAATGAAGGGTTGTTGAAAGGGGTAGGTCGCCGAAGCTCACTGTAATTCCATTCGTCGGAAGCGGTGAGTTGGTCGCTGCGGCTAAATCCGCGGGACTGTCACCTTATTGGTGGAGAGCTACGACATTGATTTGAACTCGCGTCGTTGATTTTGCAACGCGCTTTCGAGTTTATCGAATCTCAAAGAGGTCGGTCGTGTTTTCCACGATCGGCCTTTTTTAATTCAGATCTCAAATTTCAGATCTCAGAGCTGATGGGTTTTCTGAGATTTGTGATCTGAGAGGCTTTGCACAAAGAGTCCAGTTGTGCTGATTTATTTCATTCATACCGTGGCTTTAGCCCGGTGACGTACACGGCGCGCGAGTCACAGAAACCGTTTAAACGGTTTCTCTTAACTCACTGCTCACTAGTCACCGGGCTAAAGCCGCGGTGAGTATGAGAGTTCGAAATCGTTGCAGCAGGTACTTTTTGTGCAAAGCCGATCTGAGATCTGAAATTTGAGATCAAGAGTATGATCATGCCAACAATAATGAAATTCGGCGGGACGTCGGTCGCTGACGGAGAAGCGCTTGAGAACGTGGCGCGCATTGTTGCGAATCGTGTTCGGTCAGTGCCGGTTGTTGTGGTGTCTGCGATGAGCGGTGTTACTGATAGTTTGCTCAACAGTACTGTGATCGCCAGTGAAGCACGATGCGACGACGCAATCGCTTCCCTCAACAAGACATTCGAACGTCATCTTGGTACCGCAAGAGAGGTCCTTTCTCACGATGCCGCGAACGCATACGCGAAGTATGTCAACAGTGCAGAAGATCAAGTCGCATACTTCCTCAAACTCATTGATAGCCAACTCGCGCAGTTTCAGGCCGTTCAGGATGCAGTGCTGGCGTTCGGGGAGACGCTTTCAAGCCTGCTTCTCGCAAGCTTACTCAACGAACGTGGTGTGCCGGCAATTCAACTGGATGCACGAGAGTGCATCATTACGGATGATAACCATGGCGCGGCATCTCCATTGATGCACGAAACACGTGAGGCAACTCGCTCAAGGTTTCTGTCAAACGTCGAAACAGGCATGGTTCCCGTTATCGGGGGATTCATCGGATCAAATCTGAAGGGTCAGACCACCACGCTGGGACGTGGTGGCTCCGATTACACCGCCGCAATCATTGGCGCGGCATTGAGTGCGCGTGAGATTCAAATCTGGACCGATGTGACAGGTGTGCTAACAGCCGATCCACGTGTCGTATCCCGGGCGCAAACGGTTGATCGCTTGTCTTACGGTGAAGCAGCCGAATTAGCTTACTTTGGGGCCAAGGTTCTGCATCCTAAAACAATTCAACCCGCAATCGAAGATTGCATACCGGTGCGCATTTGCAACTCGCGCGAGCCCGAAGCGACAGGAACATTGGTATGCGCACAAACTGAAACCACCCCACGCACAGTGAAAGCGATCGCTCACAAAACCGGAGTCACGACTGTTCAGATAACGTCAGCCCGAATGCTCGGTGCCTATGGTTTTTTGCGTGCACTCTTCGAAGTGTTCGAAAAGCATCGGACGGTTGTTGATGTTGTGACGACTTCAGAAGTCAGCGTATCGCTTTCACTGGATGACGCGAGCTCACTGCCGGCTATTGTGGCGGATCTTGAAGGACTAGGAACGGTTCGCGTTGAAAAAGGGCGGGCGATAATTTGTGTTGTGGGCGAAGGCTTGCGAGGCACTCCCGGAATTGCAGCGCGGGTGTTCAGCACAATTAGCGACATCAATGTGACGCTGATTTCTCAGGGAGCATCGAGTGTCAACTTCACATTTGCGATTGAAGAAGAAAGAGTAAACGAAGCTGTTACGAGATTGCATGAAGCGTTTTTTGAGGAGAAGGCAGCGGGGATAAGTGCATAAACAATGACCGGGGCAGTAGCCCGACAGTCAAGGAGGGCTCATGCTCAGCCGGACATACACCAACTCATGGTGAGCCCTCCTTGAAAGTCGGGCTACTGCCCCAGGGGCATCAATTTCGTCCACCAATGACCCTATTTGAACTAACACGTCAACTGATCGACATTCCATCACTGACGGGTGATGAATTCGAGGTTGGACGCTTCCTGCACGCTTTTCTTCGCGACCTCGGTTTTCGAGGAGAAGGTGGCAGGGATAGGTGCATAAACAATGACCGGGGCAGTAGCCCGACTGTTAAGGAGGGTTCATGCTCAGCTGGACATACACCGACTCATGGTGAGCCCTCCTTGACAGTCGGGCTACTGCCCCGGACGTCAAGATCTTCCAATGACTCTATTTGAACTCGCACGTCAACTGATCGACATTCCATCACCAACCGGCGATGAGTTGGCGGTCGGCGAGTTCCTTGCGACTTTCCTACGCGACCATGGTTATAGAGTTGAAACTCAAGACGTAGAACCAAACCGCTTCAATGTAATCGCTACGACCCAAGCGCCGGCGCGAATAGTTTTCTCAACTCACCTCGACACCGTTCCACCGTTCATATCGTGGAGTGAGGATGAAGTAAACATCTACGGCCGCGGTTCATGTGATGCCAAAGGAATCATCGCCGCCCAGATCTTTGCTGCTGAACGATTGCGCTCCGAGGGATTTCACGAAGTCGGCTTGTTGTTCACGGTGGATGAAGAGCTCTCAAGCAAGGGAGCCCAGCTTGCGAATCATCATCCTCTTGCAACTCAGTGTCGTTATCTTATTAATGGTGAACCAACCGACAACAAACTTGCGATTGGTACGAAAGGATCGATGCGTTTCATTATTAGAACGCAAGGCAGGTCAGCGCACTCGGCATACCCGGAGGCGGGTGATTCGGCGATCGAAAAGTTGCTAGACATCCTGAACGATCTTAGAAACGTTGATTGGCCATCCGACACTTTGTTCGGTGAGACCACGTGCAATATCGGGGTCATCAATGCGGGTACACGGCCAAATGTCATTCCTGCCGCCGCGTCGGCAGAGTTACAGGTTCGCCTAACCATCAGTGTGGATGCAGCAAAGAAGATTGTTGATGAAATTGTAGCCGGGCGCGGATTGGTTGAATATGCGTCGGCACACGATCCGGTGAAACTGTTTTATGTTCGCGGTTTTGAAGAAACCATAGTACGGTTCACTACTGACATCCCGTATTTATCAAATTGGGGACGGGCAGTTTTGTTTGGTCCGGGATCCATACTGGACGCGCATACCGATCATGAACGCATTTCGAAACGTGAACTTGAAAGAGCTGTTGATTTATACGTTGAACTTGCACAGTGTTTATTAAAGGAGACGTAGTTGCAGGGGCAGGCGTCCCTGTCCCTGCAAAATGCGTACGTGTTTGGTGACAAGCAGGCGGGGACGCCTGCGCTCCCAGGACCAAGGCTCCTATTAGAAAATGAAGATTGCGTTGATTGGGAATGGGGCGATGGGGCAACTGGTTGCGGCCAAAGCAAAGACGGCTGGTGACGAGGTCGCGTGTGTCGTCACATCAAAAGACTCCTCATTAACTCTCGATCAATATACCGAACGACTCGCTAAAGCTGATGTAGTTATTGATTTTTCAGTTGGTGATGCAGTTCAGCGAAACATTGAAGCAAGTGTTCGCGCCGGCGCCCCGATAGTTGAAGGCACTACGGGTTGGAAGAGCAAAGAAACTGAGATTCGCCAATCGGTGAAACAGTTCGAGGGGGCACTCGTCTATGGGGCCAACTTTTCCATCGGCGTAAACATCTTCTACCGGATTGCAAAGCAAGCGGCACAACTCTTCTCCGCGGTTGAGGGCTATGCGCCGTTTATTGAAGAGGCGCACCATTCCCGCAAGAAAGATGCGCCCTCTGGCACTGCGTTGAGGCTCCGCGAATTGATGGCCGAACATCTCGGCGACAACATACCGACGTCATCAACTCGAGCCGGATTCATTCCAGGGACGCATTGCGTTGGTTTTGACTCAGAGGCGGATCAGATACTGCTGACACACACGGCACGTTCGCGTGAAGGATTTGCGAGCGGCGCATTGTTGGCAGCGCATTGGATAAAGGATCGAAAGGGCGTTTACGAGTTTGGAGAAGTCATTAACGAAATAATAATAAGCCACAGATGAACATTGCCGATTTCCGATTGCCAATTGCCGATTTGAAGACATTCGGAAGAATTCGTATTTGAGAACTTGTGGCCAGACCAAATCGGCAATTGGCAATCGGAAATCGGCAATAACTTGAGGAGGTTGACCCATGACAATACATATTGATTGGTTACGTGGTTGCGCTACGGCGTTGGTTACACCTTTCATGTCAGACGGCGCAGTGGATGTCGAACGACTGCGTAGTCTGATCGAGTATCAGATTACCGGTGGGGTCCGCCTGCTTGTGCCGTGCGGCACGACCGGGGAAAGCGCAACAATGACCGACGAGGAAGATCAGTTGGTCATTCGTACGACCGTCGAAGTCGCACGTGGCAGGGCGAAGGTGATTGCCGGTACTGGCAGTAATGCTACCAGCGCGGCCATTCAATATTCACAAACGGCACGCGATCTTGGAGTAGATGGCGTGCTTTCAGTTGCGCCTTATTACAACAAGCCGACCCAGGAAGGTCTCTACGCCCACTTCAAAGCGATTGCTGAGTCCGTTCCCGGCTTGCCGGTTGTGATTTACAACGTGCCTGGCCGAACGTCATCAACTATTGCCGCGCAAACTACTCTGCGCCTCGCACGGGACTGTGAAAACATAGTTGCTGTGAAAGAAGCTTCTGGAAATCTGTCTCTGATCATGGAGATCCTCCGTGAAAGACCGGAAGGGTTCAGAGTCATCTCTGGCGACGACTCACTGACGCTCGCGCTGATCGCGCTCGGGGGAGACGGACTGATCTCGGTGGCATCGAATGAAGTGCCTGATTTAATGTCACGCATGGTTGATCTGGCGCTTGCCGGGAATTGGGATGAAGCTCGTGCGCTCCATTATCGATTACTGCCCTTGATGGAGACAAACTTCATCGAGTCGAGTCCCGGTCCAGTGAAGGCGGCGATGGCAATGATGGGATTGACCGAAGAAAATTTCCGATTGCCGCTAGTTCCAGTACAGGAGAAGAGTCGTGTTCGCCTACGAGAAGTGCTGCTCGAACTCGGCGTGCTGAAGGAAACGTCACATGCTACTGCGTGAACAGATTGAAACGATTTCAAAGCGACAGAGTAGTGATTTCACATCTGATGATCGCGCAGCCTTTGAAGAGTTCAAGCAAGCGCTTAATCGCGGCGAGGTTCGCGCCGCCGAGAAGACGGAGGCTGGTACCTGGCAAGTTAATTCCTGGGTGAAGCAGGGAATTCTCCTCGGTTTTAGAATGGGGAAACTGATCGATCAATCCGCTGCTTCTGGTCTCAAATTTTTTGATAAAGATACTTACCCTGTTCGTCCAACACAGATTCAAGAGAACATTCGAATCGTTCCCGGTGGCTCGAGCATTCGCGACGGCGTTTATATTGCGCCGGGCGTTGTTTGTATGCCGCCGATGTACGTGAACGTGGGTGCGTACGTTGATGAAGGCACCATGATCGATAGTCATGCTTTAGTAGGGTCGTGCGCGCAGATTGGCAAACACGTTCATATTTCCGCTGCAGCGCAAATCGGGGGCGTGCTCGAGCCGATTGGTGCTGTTCCGGTGATCATCGAGGACGATGTTTTAGTCGGTGGCAATTGCGGCGTTTACGAAGGGACTATTGTTCGTGAACGAGCCGTGCTCGCAACGGGAACTGTTTTGACTGGTTCGACTCCAGTTTATGATTTGGTGCGGAATGAGATCTATCAGCGAACGACAAGTTTGCCTCTGGAGATTCCTGCAGGAGCAGTTGTTGTTCCGGGTGCACGCTCAATCAATAAAGAGCCAGGCCGGAGTTGGGGGTTGTCTTTATATGCGGCGATTATCGTGAAGTATCGGGATGAAAAAACTGACGCGGCGGTGCAACTCGAGGACTATTTACGTTGAAGAATTTCGTACCGCCGAGACGATTACAGGGAATTGAGAAGAGCCTTATTCGCCAGGTGTTCGATCGGGCGTTACCTGGTAGTTTGAATTTGGGATTGGGCGAACCAGATCTACCAACTCCCGACGTTGTTCGCGAAGCCGCAATTCGTGTGATTCGCGAGGAGCAAAACGGTTATACGTCTCACGCCGGGCTGCCTGCTCTACGCGAGAAGATTGCCGGCGAGTATCAATATCTCAACGGCGATAAAGATCGCGTTATCGTTACCGCTGGTTCGCAGGAGGCTTTATACCTTGCGCTCCTTTCAATTGTTGACGAAGGTGATGAAGTCTTGTTGCCGAATCCAGGTTTTGTCGCCTATCCGACAATAGTTCGGATGGCGGGAGGTAGAGCAGTATTCTATGACCTGCCGGCTGCGGAAGATTTTAGTTTTGACTTTGAGAGTTTTCGACGAGCATTGACTCCGAGCACCAGGGCTGTAGTTTGTATCAGTCCATCAAACCCAACCGGTCGTGTGCTCTCGAAGAACGATCTTGCGGCAATCGCCGAGGCGCTGAAGGATCACGACGGCTACCTGATCAGCGACGAGATTTATCGCGAACTCTTCTATGATGTTGAAAGACCGGCCTCGGCGACGGCTTTTCATGATCGAACGATTGTTATCAGCGGACTTTCCAAATCGATGAGTATGACTGGTTGGCGGTTAGGCTGGATTTGTGGTGAACCGTCAGTCATTCAAACAGCGTTGGTGTTACACGGGTATGTGACAACGTGTGCTTCGGCTGTTTCACAAAAGGCATCGTTAGTGGCCTGGAGCGGCGAAGCTGAATCAGCACGCTCCAGTTTTCGTCAAACCTTCAAGACACGACGTGATCATTTGCTTGAGCTGATCAGGACCGAACTTGGCTTGCGCGCAGTTACACCTGATGGTGCGTTTTACACGATGGTAGATATAAGCAAGTATGGGTCATCAATGGAAGTGGCCGAGGCGTTGTTGCAGGAACGCGTGATCACTGTTCCGGGCTCAGCATTCGGTACTCAGAGTGAGGGTTTCCTGCGCGTCTCGTTTTGTGCTGATCTTGACGCCTTGAGTGAGGGTGTTCAGCGGATGAAGAAGGCGTTTGCGGGTCGCGCGAATGTATAAACTGACGATTCACGGTTGACTATTCACGACATGAAGAAGTATCGAGTTGGAATTCTTGGCGCTACCGGAATGGTTGGGCAGCGCTTTTTGCAGCTGCTGGAGAATCACCCGCAGTTTGAAGTAACAGCTGTCGCTGCCTCGGACCGTTCGCAAGGTAAGAAATACGGTGAGGCATGTACCTGGCGATTGTTCGGCGAAATGCCAATTGTCGCAAGAACAATGGCTGTGCAGGCCCCCAAACCGCCGCTGGATTGCGATCTGGTGTTCTCAAGTTTGCCAGGTGACATCGCCAGGGAAACTGAGAGGAGTTTTGCGGAGGCAGGTTTTCCGGTCATTAGCAATTCTTCAGCATTTCGGATGGACGATGACGTGCCGTTGTTGATACCGGAAGTAAATCACGAGCACCTGGCTCTCCTGGAAAAACAAAGGAAGCGTTATCCATCAGGTGGTTATATCGTCACAAATCCAAACTGTTCCACAATCATGATCGTGATGGCACTCGCGCCGCTCCATGCGATGTTTGGTGTTGAAGCTACGGTAGCAACAACGCTGCAGGCACTTTCGGGTGCGGGTTATCCTGGCGTTCCCTCGCTCGATATTCTGGACAACGTGTTGCCGTACATTGGTAGCGAAGAAGAAAAGATTGAGACGGAGACCGTGAAGATCTTAGGTCGTCTCAGAAATGATCAGATCGAGCATGCGGGGATGAAGGTGAGTGCTCAATGTCATCGAGTAAATGTTTCGGACGGTCATATGGCAGCAATACGCGTCAAACTAAACAGAAAAGTGACTGTTAATGATCTCCGCGATGCATTTATTTCGTACCGATCGCTGCCGCAGGAACTGGGATTGCACTCAGCACCGTCATCACCAATAGTTGTTAGAAATGAAGTCGATCGTCCGCAACCAAAATTCGATCGCGACGCTGGAAGTGGTATGACAATTACGATTGGTCGATTGCAGCCGGATGCCGTGCTTGACTATCGTTTCGTTGCGTTGAGTCATAACACGATTCGTGGCGCAGCTGGTGCCGCGATTTTGAATGCGGAGTTACTGATTGCGCAGAGAATGCTTTAGGTCAAGCTTGGAATCGACACAACAATAACAACAAGAAGTCAGGGAGAGGCAAGCGATCCAAACACGAAACAAGAACAACCAAACCCTGAGCGCACCCCCGCAGGTTCCAGGCCCCTAATTTCTTCCGAGCTGATCAGTTATGACCGTTCCACAACTACAGGGCTTGAAACCTGCGGGGGCGCTCAGGACCTTGTTGGTCCAGTTAGTGTTTGCCGCTTGCCCCTTCCCGACTGCATTTTCAACTCCTTTGAAATGCTATGAAAACACTTAATGCACTTGTCCTCCTTGTTGCACTGCACTGTTCTTGTCTGATCGGGTTTTCTCAACAAGCTGACAAACCACCTTTCAAACTAGACGAACAAGTTAAGTCTTTGATCGCGCCATTCAAAGGCCACGTCTCTTTGTACGCGAAGAACCTCGACACGGGTGAAACATACGCGCTAAACGCAGATGTTCGAGTACGCACTGCAAGCACAATCAAAATTGCCGTCATGATTGAAGCTTTCGCGCGTGTGGCGGAAGGCAAAGCGAAGTGGACCGACGAAGTGGTCTTAACAAAAGAAAAGAAAGTTTCCGGATCAGGCATTCTCGCGGAGCTCTCGGACAATCTTCATTTGACGCTCCGCGATGCGGTCAACCTAATGATGATTCTCAGTGACAACACTGCCACGAATCTCGTGCTCGATGTTCTGACCACAGACGCGGTCAATGCGCGCATGGAATCGCTCGGGTTCAAACAAATCAAAATCAACCGCAAGGTCATGAGCGGTGGCGAGAGCATGGCGGGAAAGGATCCCGAGAACAAGAAATACGGTCTTGGATTTGCGACCCCCCGTGAGATGGTGTTGGTTATGGAGAAGCTCGAGCGAGGCGAGATTATTAGCCCTGCTGCATCTAAAGAAATGATCGAACTGATGAAAGAGGAGCAAGCCCGATTTGCGATCGGCCGTTCGCAATGGGATCTGCCGATGGCGAGTAAGTATGGCGCACTCGACGCGCTTCGTAGTGCAGTCGGAATTATCTATTCCAAGAAGGGCAAGATCGCAATGGCCATCTCGTGCGACGACATGCCGGAGATTATCTGGTCCGTGGATAATCCAGCCTATTTGTTGATGTCCCAATTGTCGGAAGTTCTAGTTAATGGCTTAGGAAAAAGTTAACTAGATCGGGTTCGGTGAAACCGGGTTATTGACGACCCATTCGTCTTTGGAGGATCTAATGCGGGCCACATAACACGGTTCGCAGATAGGTGCGGGTCCTGGAAGAAGAACATCGTCTCTTGTTTTGGGGAGCAGGTCCGATCTGTTGCCCTTTTTTCTTGACCAACCGCCAGAGACTTACAAGCAACACCGAGTCAGGACACTCGCAATCTATGAATTTCTATAGACGTGCTTAGAAATTTGGATATACTGCCCGCCGATCAAGCGAGTCAAAAAGCAGTTTTGCCTGAATACTGTGAGGCTCGGGCGACTGACTGATCACGAGTTTCTTTGGAACAACAGATGCGTTCCAAAAATTCGTCTATATACTGCGGAATTATCGTTGTACCCGGACGCGTTCGCGTCTTGCTCTTCAAAGAACGCTGAAGAGCACCTACCACGCAAGGACACAACAGCTCTAAGACGACTAGCGATTTCATGAAAATGAAAGGCGCATTCCCACGGAGGACTCCATGAAAAGAAAGGCCCAGTTCAGCGGTGTAAGTTTCCTTATCATGTCCGTAGCGGTGATCGCCATATTTAGTATGACGGCGCTTGGACAAACGGGCACATCATCAGTGCGCGGAACCATTGTCGATCCGCAGGGCAAGGTCGTAAGCGGCGCTACTGTGACGCTCACGAACACTGAAACGAATACAGCTCGCAACCAGACGACGAGCGATTCCGGCATCTACGTTTTTGAATTCATCCCCCCAGGCCCTTACCGCATAGACGTTGAGGCCTCGGGCTTCAAGAAAGGCGTTGTCACCAATGTCCAGGCGCTGGTGGCCAAGCCCACCGAGGTGAACGTCCAGCTTGAGGTGGGCGCCGTCACCGAATCAGTAACGGTCGCAGCCACAGGCGGCGAGGTCTTGATAAACAATCAGGACGGCTCTCTGGGAAATAACTTTGTATCCAAACAAATCGGACAGCTTCCGCTTGAGGCACGCAACGTCGCTGCCCTCTTGACACTCCAGCCAGGCGTCACCAAAGAAGGGAATGTAACAGGCTCTCGCGCTGACCAGGCAAACGTTACGCTCGATGGCGTTGACATTAATGAGCAGCAGGCAAATCAAATTGGCAGCGCCAGCAGCAGCGACGCTTCCAGCTTGAATCCCGGGAGCAATACCGTGCTGCGGTTGAATGCCGAAGCAATTGACGAGTTCCGCGTGGTCACGGCCAATCCCAACGCACAGTTCGGTCGCTCATCGGGTGCACAGGTCTCGCTAATCACGAAAGGTGGCACCAACGAATTGCACGGAGCACTTTTCTGGTTCCATCGGCCGACGGTTCTGGCGGCCAACGATTTCTTTAACAACCGTGCGGGCGTTTATGGACCAAATGATCCGCAGGTGCAGTTGGGACAAGCGCGGGTTGGGCAGGAGAAGGTTCCTCGTCCAGCATTAATCCGCAACACTTTTGGCGGTGCTCTCGGTGGCCCGATCGTCAAGGACAAGGCTTTCTTTTTCTATAGCTACGAAGGGCGCACCGACCGCAGTCAACAAAGCGTGCTGCAGCGCGTGCCTCTTCCAACGATGGGTCTCGGCCAGCTGAGGTTCGCGAACCAGACGGGCCCAGGAGGAGTCACCACGTTTAACGCTGCCAACTTCGCAACGGTGTTTCCAGCACTCGGCGGTACCAATCCTGTGGCGCTCCAGGCGCTGGCCGCTGCTGCTAATAAATACCGGGCTAACGACTTTGGTACTACTGGTGACAGCTTTATCGATTCAAACGGGCAATTGGTGCTCCTCAATACTGCCGGCTACCGATTTAATGCCTACCTGCCAAGCAACTTCAATTCACATGTAGCTCGGTTGGACTACAACCTTACTTCAAAGCAACAGTTGTTCGCTCGCATCAACGTCAACCAAGATACGATTGCCGGCATTCCGGCTTTTCCGGACACACCTCGGCCTGACACATGGTCTCATCCCTGGGGTATTGCTGCCGGGCATACCTGGACGCTCAGCAATCGCTTTGTTAATAACTTCCGCTATGGATTGACCCGAGAAGCATTCACAACTTTGGGAGATTCCGCCAAGAATTCGATCTTCTTCCGCTTCGTGTTTTTCCCCGTGAATGATTCACGTACCTTAAAGCGCGTGACGCCTACGCATAACTTTACTGATGACTTCTCTTGGCTGAAGGGCAACCATACCATCCAGTTTGGTGGGAACTTCCGCATTATCAGCAACAATCGCACCAGCTTTGCGGGTGCGTACGATACGGCATACTCAAATCCATCCGGCTACACTTCGGGCTCATTGCTTTCTACGCCAATTTCCAGCTTCTTCTCGGGCACATCCAATGCGCCACGAAGTGGGCAGACATCCGTTATCCAGAATGCGGCTTCCGCCTTGCTCGGTCGCTTGACGAGTTGGAATGCCACGCTGACTTATGACAAGCAAGGCAATCTACTGCCGGCTGGATCGCCGACAGTGCGCGACTTTGCTACTCAGGAATATGAGTGGTATGGCCAGGATGTCTGGAAGATTGGATCGAGCGTGACGCTTTCATACGGTCTGCGCTATAGCCTCAGCCGTCCAGTCTACGAGAAGAATGGTTACGAAACGAAACCGAACATCCCTCTGACGGATTACCTGCAGCGCCGTATCGCCGCTTCGGCGAAGGGACAGAACTATTTCGAACCACTCCTAATGGATCTGTCCGGGTCTGCCAACGGTAAATCTTCCATGTATCCGTGGGATAAGAATAACTTCCAGCCACGCTTCGGCATTGCATGGTCACCAAACTACAAAGACGGTTTCATGCATAAGATCCTGGGTGACACCGGAAAATCGGTCTTCCGCGGTGGGTTTGCGATGACTAACGACTTTCTTGGGCAGCAACTCGCCACGCGATTCGACGCACTAAATTCACTCGGGTTCCTTTCAACCATTAACAGTCCGTTTAGCTTCTGTAATACAACAAGCCACCCGTGCCCACTCTTCAGTTCTCTTAACTTTGATCAGGCAGTGCGAAGCTTCCCGCTTGTCACGCCGCTCGTACAGAATAAGGAGACTTTTCCGCGTCAACGCCCGGCTGACATGGCACTCGTAATCGAAACGTCGCTGGATGAGAGGATCAAGTCTCCAACCAATTACCAGTGGAACTTAACCTTTGAGCGCGAACTGCCGAAAGGACTCGTTGTTCAGGCCTCCTACGTCGGCCGGCTCGGACGTGGCCTACTTCTGTCGCGCGATGTAATGATGCCGAATGACCTGACAGACCCGAAGTCAACCATGGATTGGTACCAGGCAGCTGGTCAGATCGAAGACATTCGCCGCAATCTGGCCTTACAGGGAATTACCTCGTCCTCTCCAGTGGCCACGATCCAGGCAGCCTTCAATAACCTGCCTGTGATTCCCTTCTTCGAGAATTTCTTCGGGACAACTCCGAACTTTGCCGCCAATCTCGTCGGCAACAGCCGTAGAAATACCTATAACATCAATAACGCAACCAAAGCGGTATTTGGTGACGCGTTCTTCTTCAACGGCAACGACTGGACCACGACACAAGCTGATATCGACATTTTTGGCTTGATCGATGAAGGTTTCGACCCCATATTTTACCAGCCGCAATATGGTGCCCTGACATCCTTCACAACCGTCGGGAATTCTTCATACAACGGGGCAACAGTCTCGGTCCGGCAACGTCTCGGAGAATCGCTGAGTCTCGATTTCAACTATACCTTGTCGAAATCGATGGACGATGCCTCGGGCTTACAGACTAGTGGTGGCTACGGCAGCAGCTTCATTCTGAACCCGCTTCGGCAGCACGATAGCTATGCTGTCTCGGATTTTGATGTTCGTCACATCATCAACTTCAACTCGCTTTGGGAACTTCCATTCGGTCGGGGTCGATGGGTGTCGTTCGGCGATAACAAAACCGTCGACGCAATCCTCGGCCACTGGCAGCTTAACAGCATTCTGCGTTGGAATTCGGGATACCCGATCGGCGCGCCTTTTGACGCCGCAACCTGGGCAACTAACTGGAACGTGCAGAGCTACGGCGTACGCGTCCGTGACATCGAGGCGTGCCCGACTCGTGGAGATCTCCAGCCACCCAGACTATTCGGTTGCGATCCAACTCAGGCATATCAGAGTTTCCGCAACGCGAAACCTGGAGAGACAGGCGATCGAAATGCATTCCGCTTGCCTGGATATTTCACGCTCGATATGGGACTCGCGAAATCGTTCACGATGCCCTGGAACGAGAACCACAAGCTGGAGCTTCGTTTCGAGGCATTCAACGTAACAAATACACAACGCATGGGTGGAATACTCGCGACACGTGACGGCTACGGGTTAGTAGATGTTCCGCAGACGTCATCGGCCCCGACGAATTTCTCCAACTTCGTCTCGATTCAAGGAAACCGACGTGTAATGCAGTTTGGTTTCCGCTACGCGTTCTAGCGAGTTCAGCGCCGTATCGCGTCGGCTCAATTGAAGCGGGCTGGTATTAGTTTTTCCAGCCCGCTTCGCATTACCGCATTGCTCGCATGCGATCCAAGTAGATTACGGCGCTATAATGTCGCAAGAAGCGGCGCAGAAGTTCCAATAGTGGTTTGGCATCGCCCGACATTCATCGACGTCGGCTCGGATTGAACAAGTACAGCAAATCGTGTTGTAGGTGTTACCCGCGTTACGACATTCGTCTCTTTCCTGAGCATCGCACGTCATGACATTGTTTGCCATTGACACTTGGCGGTACCCTCCACTTGAGGAAAGGACCAGCGTGAGAGCTACTGTAAACAACTGCAAAAGTCTCTTCATTAGACACTCTCCTTGTATCCGACAGTGAGTTAGTTCGGGCTGCTTAAAACGGTGTCGTTGAGTCCCTGATGCGCCTTCTATATATGATTCGCGACTGTCGCTGTCAACGCTTTTGTCTAATTTTTCCATCTTCGCTTCCGGTGTTAGAGTCGGTACGTGAGATGCGGCGTGATGTGGCGATCTCTCGCAAGAGAGTTTTTCATAATAGGTTCCTCGTTTGAGGAATCAGTTAAGGATTAAGCTTTGCTGCTTTGCTGTCTGATCATAGCGACTAGTATCTTCGGCCAAGTTGGTGGTCACACCTTGTTTGGAGATCTCAAGGTTGATGATAAGAAAGTCGAAGATGTCGTCCCGCTCAGCTTTGAAATTCTGCTATACACCGAGGGCGGCACGCTACTCGGTCGGCAGACGGTTACCAACAACAGTCGCTACCGGTTTCTCAACCTTGCGAATGGACGGTACGACGTCGTAGTGGAAGTTGAGGGGACGGAGGTTGCGCGCGTTCGCGTGTTCGTGCAATCGGCTTACAAAACCGATTTCCGTCAGGACCTCCTTCTCGAGTGGCGGGCCAACCTGTCTCATCGCCGGCAGTTAAAGACTCAGACGATCTCGGCAGCTGATTTTTACGATCGGAGTGGCCCTAACAAATTGCTCTTCGAAAAAGCGCAGCGATTACTCGACAACCGTCGAGATCGTGAGGCAGCTACGTTACTCAAACAAATTGTTGACGTCGATCCCGCCGACTTTCAGGCATGGACTGAATTAGGCACAGCGCATCTCATGGCCGGGGATGTGGCTGCAGCGGAGAAGGAATATCGCCGAGCCGTTCAAGAGAGACCAACCTTCGTACTCGCGCTTTTAAATCTGGGGCGGGTTCTGATAACTCAAAAGAAATACGCTGAATCAATTGATCCACTCAGTAGCGCAACTCAAGCGCGACCCGATTCCGCTGACGCTCATTTCCTGCTCGGTGAGACTTATCTAAAACTGAAACAGGGCTCAAAGGCCGTTCCACAGCTAAATGAAGCACTGCGACTGGATCCTGAGGGCAAAGCCGATGCACACCTGTTGCTCGCGGCTCTATATGACGCCGCGGGGATGAAAGATCGCGCGGCCAGTGAGTATGAACACTTTCTGGCGAAGCGCCGCGATTATAATGATCGGAAAAAACTCGAACGTTACATAGCAGAGCACAGGAAGCCTTCACAGCCATCGAACCAGGAGGATTAGCATGCAAAATAAATCGACTGAAAGTGCGAATCAGCGCAAGCGAGTCTCTGCGTTGCATCGGTGCGCCATCATTGTGCTTCTCGTCCCGGCACTTTGCTCAGTCGCGGCAGCTCAACTCGAAGCGATTCGAGAGCGTGGGCCACACACACTTTATGGCGATATTAGACTGGAGGGAGAAAAGAGTACTGAATCGGCAAAGCCGCTCAGTCTTGAAGTCCAGCTCTACATTATCAACGGAACACTCATCGGACGTACAAGTGTCACAGTCCCCGGCCGCTATCGGTTCATGGATTTACCAAATGCCGAGTACGACGTCGTCGTAATGTCCGAAAACACAGAAGTAGCACGTATTCGTGTCCGCGTCCAGGCCGTTTACAAAAACGATTTCCGACAGGACATCACACTTGAGGCACGTGCCAATAGCCTGCCAAACAAAGCGGCAACCGTTTCTGCAGCTGACGTGTACGAAAGGTCTGGACCCAACAAGTCACTTTTTGAAAAATCCGAGAAAGCAGTTGACGAAAAGAAATACGACGAGGCTGTTGATTTCCTCAGTCACCTGGTTGCTGCAGACCCAAAAGACTTCCAGGCCTGGACAGAACTCGGCACTGTTCAGTTGCTACGTACTAATTTTGATGAGGCTGAAAAAGCTTACAGGCGTGCTATCGAAGAGCGGCCGACCTTCACGCTGGCGTTACTTGATCTGGGTCGACTACTTTCGATGCAGAAGAAATTCGAGCCAGCGATCGAGCCTCTGACCGCGGCAATCAATTCAACGCCCACTTCAGCGGACGCTAACTTCCTCCTGGGTGAGGCGTACCTGCAGCTCAAGAAGGGATCGAAAGCTGTTCCTTACTTAACCGAAGCGGCTAAACTTGGAAAACCGGAAGCACACCTGCGGCTCGGCGCTTTGTACAACGCAGCCGGGCTGAAGGACAAGGCGGCCGAAGAGTACGAGCAATTTTTAAAGAAGAAACCTGATTACAAAGATCGTAAGGTGCTGGAACAGTATATTTCCGACAACAAGAAACCTTGATCGCCCCAGCGCAGGAGCACCGCGATTCACCGATTGCTGATCTGCGAGTTTCAATAATCGCAGCGAGCATCACCCACTCCGTCAAAAATTAACGATTCCGTTATTTCCAGCCCATGAAAAGACTGCTTACTCTCCTACTGCTATCACTCATAGCGGCCGCGGCATTGTTTAAATCGCAGGCTGCCGATCAGACGATCGCTATTGTCGGCGCAACGCTGCTCGACGGTTCAGGTCGTGCGCCTCTACGAAACTCGGTTGTCGTCGTAAGTGGCGACTCGATTGTGGCCGCTGGCCCGCGCGATCGAGTGAAGGTTCCTGCTGACGCACGCGTCATTGAAGCCGCCGGTTTGACACTCGCTCCGGGTTTCATCGACGCTCACAACCATTCCGATCGCGGTTTTAGAGAAGATCCTTACGCCACCACTCAAGTGTCACAGGGTATCACTACGGTTGTTATCGGCCAGGACGGTGGATCACCGCTGCCCGTAGGTGATTACTTAAACAACCTGGACCAAAATCCAATCGCTCTAAATGTGCTCACTTTCGTTGGCCATGCGACTGTTCGTTCAAAGGTCATGGGCGACGACACGAATCGTTTAGCGACGCCTGGTGAAATCGATGCGATGAAGCAACTGGTTGAACAGGCAATGCGTGATGGAGCCATTGGTCTCTCGACCGGTCTTGAGTACGAAACAGGTAAGCCGGCAAGTACCGAGGAAGTCATTTCCCTCGCCAGTGTTGCAGGGCGATATCACGGAATCTATATCAGCCACATTCGTGACGAAGCTGACAAGACACTCGAAGCACTCGCAGAAGCAATTCGAATTGGAAAAGAAGGGCATTTGCCGGTCCAGATCTCGCATATCAAACTCGGCAGCGTGAAAGTGTGGGGACGAGCCAATGATGCGGTTGCGATGATCGAAAAAGCGCGCAGTCAAGGTCAGGACGTTACGGCTGACTGCTATCCGTACGAAGCGTGGAGCTCAACGATCAGAGTTTTAATACCCAGCGGCCGGCATGATGACCCCGTTGCTGTTGCTCAAGGGATAGCAGATGTTGGTGGGGCGCAAAACATCACAGTCGTTAGTTGTTCTGCTCATCGTGATTACGAGTTCAAGACTTTAAATGAGATCGGCGTTAAGGAAGGACTTACTCCTGTAGCTGCCTATATGAAGATTGTTCGGGATGGAGGAGCTGGCGTCGTTTGCCATTCGATGAAGGAGGCAGACATCAAGGTGTTCTATCAGCAGCCATGGGTCATGGTTAGCAGCGATGGAGGTATCGGATCCCGACATCCTCGAGGTGCCGGAACCTATCCGCGAGTCCTGGGAAAGTTTGTACGCGAGTCGAAATGGCTTACCTTGCCCGAAGCGATTAGAAAGATGACCAGCTTTCCTGCCGCTCGCTTCAAGTTGAATGATCGAGGTTTGATTCGACCAGGCTTCAAAGCGGATCTCGTTCTGTTTGATCCGAATAGGATCGTCGACCGTGCCACTTTTCAGGAGCCGCAACTAATCTCAGCTGGTGTGGAGCGCGTGTTTGTTAATGGGGTAGAGGTTTGGAATGGAAAGACCACAGGAAATCGCCCAGGCAAAGCGTTGCGGCGTTCAGATCAGTAGCCCATTTATTAATTCTTTCAACCAGTCGATATCAATGGGTTTGGTTACGTAGGCATCGAAGCCTGAATTCTTCGCACCCGCACGAAAGTCGGTTTCGTGGTGCGCAGTGACCGCGATTATCGGCACTTCCTTCAGCGACTGGTTCTTTCTGATCAGCCTCGCTGCAACAAAACCATCCATAACCGGCAGGGTCAAGTCCATCAAAATGATGTCCGGCCTTTCATGTATTGCCGTATGAACAGCGCTACGTCCGTCCGCTGCTTCAAAAACAATAAATCCATGTCTTTCCAACTCAAGACGCATGAACAGGCGTGTGTCGTCAACATCCTCGACTAACAACACCTTCAGATCCTTCAAATCTCGATCGGCCATTTAGTATCCAATCCTCAAACCCGGTTTAGGATGCAGCAATGCCCAGGGACGAGCAATGCATAGCCAAGGAAATGAATGAAGTGACTCTATGGCCCACACAAACCACTGTCAAGACGAGAAATGAATCAAACGATGAGCTTCTGCTGCCTGTCGAGCTTTCGGCGAAACAATTTCAGCCGGATTGTCGTTAGACGTACAAGTCATCTTCAAAGCAAATGAGGTGGGCCCATGAAGCGAATTCTGATACTGGTTGCACTGGTGGTGATTGCCGGAATCGCAGGAATCGTGCGATCTCACTCTAAAGCAGGCGACTTCGACCGTTTGGTATCGCACAATGCTACTGACCAGGTTCGCGAGGAAATTCGGCAAAGTTACCCACTTGCGCCCGGAGCTTCGGTCGAACTCTCGAATATTAACGGCGCGATCAGAATCGAGACTTCGGATACCAACACAGCCGAGGTTTACGTGGAACGGCTTGCTTCCAATAACGAGGCGTTAGGCCGGCGTAAGGTCATTATTGAAGCCGACTCCAACAATCTCAGAATCCGTGGGGAAAAAGCCGATGTCGGGTTTTTCGAGCGTTTGTTTGGCTCCAGCCCTTCCGAAAGACTCACGCTGAAGTTGCCCCGCCAGATTGCACTGCATACTAAAGGAGTCAACGGTTCGGTAATCGTCGCTGAACTAGACGGACCCGTCGACGTTCATGGAGTTAACGGTCGTGTTCAGATTGCGGCGGCGAATGGCGCAGCGGAGTTCAAGGGTATCAATGGCAATATCACTGTAGGTTTGAAGCGACTAAACAGCGATGGAGTGACGCTGGGTGGTATCAATGGGAATATTGAACTGCAGCTCACGCCCGGAATTAATGCCGCCTTTGATGCCCACGGAATCAATGGGAATGTGATGTCTGATTTGTCGGAAGTTTCTATCGACCGAGGCAGGCATGGAACATATTCCGGACAAATTGGAAGCGGCGGCTCGTCAGTAATTACTGCCAAGGGCATCAACGGTAACATCAGGCTGACTAGATCGAGTTTGGCATCTGAATCTTCGGAAACAACCGTCAAAGACAAAGAATCTAAGACGAACTAAGCGAGGTTATCCACAGATTACGCAACGCGACTTAGGCCGCAGCCAAACCATCCTGAAAGGATGGAAGTTAATAGCCGTGGGTAAGCGGCTTTGCGCGAAGCCCACGGAACTAATCGGTTACATCGGCCGACCCTGAAAGGGTCGAATTGGGCTGGTTGTTTGACCCTTTCAGGGTCTTCAATCTTTGCTGCTTAACTCTCGTGGGCTTCGCGCAAAGCGCTCGCCAACTCCCGTGGGCTTCGCGCAAAGCGCTCGCCAACTCCCGTGGGCTTCGCGCAAAGCGCTCGCCAACTCCCGTGGGCTTCGCGCAAAGCGCTCGCCCACGGCTATTAACTTCGGTCCCTTCGGGACCAGAAAATCTTGCTAAAAAAACAAGGAGTTGTTGGTTTGCTACGCAGATTACACAGATTTTGTGCTGAGCTGATGTGGCTTTTGCCCAGCCCACAAAAAAATCTGCGTAATCTGTGAATACCTCTTTTTGCGAACTCCGGCTGGACAATTTACTATCCCTCCATGACTACTTTCCCTCAAACGAGTCGCACAAACCTGAAGAGATTGCCTAAGCGCGGTCAATACGATCGCGACACTGTTTACGCAATCCTCGATGAGGGCTTTATCTGCCATGTCGGATTCGTCGTCGATGGACAGCCTTTTGTTATTCCAACTGGTTACGCCAGAGTTGACGACAATCTCTTCATTCACGGATCACAAGCGAGTCGAATGCTTCGCACTCTATCAAATGGAGTTGACGCATGTGTGACTGTGACCCTGGTTGACGGTCTCGTGTTGGCGCGATCGGCATTTCATCATTCAATTAACTACCGATCAGTGGTGGTGTTTGGCCGAGCAACGTTGGTGGAAGATCGGGCAGAAAAGAATTCAGCGCTGTTTGCCTTCTCTGAGCAGGTGGTCCGCGGACGTTGGGACGATGTGCGCGAACCCACGGAGGCTGAACTGAAACAGACCAGTGTCCTGCGGATGCCGTTGACTGAAGCTTCAGCTAAGATTCGTACTGGCCCACCAATCGATGATGAAGAGGACTACTCGATGTCCATCTGGGCTGGCGTGATTCCGTTGAGATTGGTTGCAGGTGAACCGATTGCCGATCCCAGATTGCCTGCGGGAATCGATCTCCCGAATTACGCAGCTGATTATAAAAGAGGATAAGGTGGACACCACCAGGCTTTAGCCGGTGGTGTTTCAACTTCACAGCTACAACTGGACGAAGCATCCCGAGGACACCACCAGGCTTCAGCCGGTGGTGCTTCAACTTCACAACTACAACTTGCAAGGAGCATCCCGAGGACACCACCAGGCTTTAGCCGGTGGTGTTTCAACTTCACAGCTACAACTTGCAAGGAGCATCACGAGGACACCACCAGGCTTCAGCCGGTGGTGTTTCAACTTCACAACTCAAGAGAACGAGGCGCCGGCTCGCGGCAGAATGTGATGGGTTCTGAAGCAGCTAAGAAGTTGAAACACCACCGGCTGAAGCCTGGTGGTGTTTTCGGGATGCTTCGTCCAGTTGTAGTTGTGAAGTTGAAAATACCACCGGCTAAAGCCTGGTGGTGTCCTCGTGATGCTCCCTTGGAAGTTGTAGTTGTGAAATTGAAGCAGCACCGTCAAGCCTGGTGATGTCTCGGGGTGCTTTTCCCAGGTTGAAGGTCGGCGTTCTAATGTTTCAGGTGATAGGGAACGTTTGTGACGATCACCCCTTCTTTAAAGAGCAACGCCGCTTTCAATGTCAGGGAGCTCTGGTTATGAAGTAGATGCTGCCACCACTTAGCCGGCACAAACTCTGGTACCACGATCGTGAGTAGATCATCTCTGTGCTCTCGATCTATTCGATCGATGTAACGCAACAACGGGCGCGTTAACGCTCGATAAGGCGAGGCCAGAACAACTAATTCAATATCTCCGGCGAATTTCTGCCACCTCTCTCTCAAGACTCTTGTCGCTTCCTCGTCGAGGTCCACGTAAACCGCAGTAACATGGTTTGGTGCTATTGACTTGGCGTACTCCAGCGCTCGCATCACACCTCGATGAATTCCGGAAATCGGCACGATGACCTCATGTCTGATGGGCCGCAGTGGTTCTACTCCCTCCATCGTCAGCTGTCGTCCAACTTCCTGATAATGACCGTGAACTTTACGAAACAGGAGTACCAACAAAGGAATCAGGATCACAACGATCCATGCTCCATGAATGAACTTCGTAATAATCAAGACCAGCAGCACGATGAACGTTGCAATCGCTCCCACGCCATTGATTGCTATCGATTTTCTCCAATGCGATTTCTGTTTGCGGACTGTGGCAATGTCTTCCGGATTAAAGCCGGCGAGGCGTTCCGGCGTTATGCTGACGTGAACGCCATCCAGTTTTGCGCCTTCTTCAGAAACTTCAGTCGCATAATTGGCCCCTGAACCGGCACCGTTGTTATTGACCTTGGCTTTTTCGGCTCGTCCCTCTCTGAGCCAGTGGCGCACCATTCCGCTTTGGGACAGGGTGAATGAAAGAAACACGCCAACTGCATACAGGGGAATCAGCCGGCTGGTATCTCCAGCGAAAGCCACCACCAGAACACTCGATAAGAGCGCAAGAATGATGATGCCGTTGGAAAAAACAAGGCGATCGCCGCGATTTGCAAACTGTCGAGGCAGGAAGCGATCGCGAGCGAGCAAACTCGACAGGCGAGGGAAGTCGGCGAACGATGTATTGGCCGCTAGTATGAGAATCGCCGCAGTCGTTGCCTGGACCAGGTAATAAAACCAGCCCATTCCACCAGTGAAGATAGTGCGCGCAAACTGCGAGACGACGGTTTCATTGTCGTGCGGTTGAACACCATAGAGGTACGCCATGATGCTTGTGCCAATGAACATGATGGCGAGCAACGCCGCCATCACGGTTAATGTTGTGGCAGCGTTTCGTGCTTCGGGTGGTTTGAAAGCTGGTATACCGTTGGAAATTGCTTCCGTTCCCGTTAAGGCGACGCAACCGTTCGCAAATGCACCAAGCAACAGAAACCATGAAAGCGATTGAATATGATATCCCTCGGCAGTCTTCACGTGTTCGGGAGAGACTGGCACCGTGACCGGATGCACGAAGTAGTGGATGATTCCATAGAGAATCATAAACAAAAAACAGAACAGGAAAGCGTAAGTTGGACCAGCGAAGAAGGCGCCAGACTCTCGCACCCCACGAAGATTCGCGACCGCAATAAACGCGATCAGAAATAAACAGAGAAAGACCTTGTGCTTGTCTAGCCAGGCGAACTGCGTCCCTTGTGCAGCAGAGGTAATCGCCGCGACACCGGCTGAGATCGAAACGGAGACGGTGAGTATGTAGTCAACGAGCAAAGCGGCAGCCGCGATCAATCCAGGCGTAACGCCGAGATTGTCCTTGGCGACGATGTATGCGCCACCTCCTGACGGATAGGCATGAATTGTTTGCCGGTAACTCGTTGCAACAATGCCGAGCACCAACGCGATTACGATTGAGATGGGAACGACGTAATGATAAGAGAACGACTGTCCTGCCGTGGCGGCCACGGCAAGGACGAGCAGAATTTCTTCAGTGGCATATGCAGTCGACGAAAGCGCGTCAGACGCAAAGACCGCCAACCCAGTTTTTTTGGAAAGCCGTTCATGTATGGCTTGTTCTGTTCGTTTCGCCCTGCCGACCAGTAGTCGTTTAATCGATGTTACCAACTTGTCCGCTCCTCCTACAGTGCAGATCCGAGTGACTACTGGACTAAAACAAAAAGCGCGAAGCACACGCTCCGCGCCGATCAATTACAGTCTCTCGTGTCCTTCCCCTAGCCTACGAGGTTAGCTGTCGGGCTCGGACAAATGGGAAGTGTCCTACGTTAACAGTCACGATTCGCCCCGTGTCCCAAACTTTGGGACTCTCGGTTCCCCCGCGCTACCGCTGTCTTTGCAAGATCGCGTGTCGGTAGCCTCAGCGTTATCAAATTATCAACTGATGCGATATTACGTGAAAATCTATAAAGAAGTTATAAAGATATGTAAGCCCAGTATCCTTGCACAAAAGAATTCCGATACCACCTGCTTCAGCAGCGTGGAGATTCAGTTTCTCGCTAGAAAGAGCAGCGCGTCAGCAAGAAGATACCACCTGCTTCAGCAGCGTGGAGATTCAGTTTCTCGCTAGAAAGAGCAGCGCGTCAACAAGAAGATACCACCTGCTTCAGCAGCGTGGAGATTCAGTTTCTCGCTAGAAAGAGCAGCGCGTCAGCAAGAAGATACCACCTGCTTCAGCAGCGTGGAGATTCAGTTTCTCGCTAGAAAGAGCAGCGTGCCAGCAAGAAGATACCACCTGCTTCAGCAGCGTGGAGATTCAGTTTCTCGCTAGAAAGAGCAGCGCGCCAGCAAGAAGATAACCACCTGCTTCAGCAGCGTGGAGATTCAGTTTCTCGCTAGAAAGAGCAGCGCGCCAGCAAGAAGATAACCACCTGCTTCAGCAGCGTGGAGATTCAGGTTCTCGCTAGAAAGAGCAGCGCGCCAGCAAGAAGATAACCACCTGCTTCAGCAGCGTGGAGATTCAGGTTCTCGCTAGAAAGAGCAGCGCGCCAGCAAGAAGATAACCACCTGCTTTAGCAGCGTGGAGATTCAGTTTCTCGCGGCCACCGCAATTCGGAACCAACTAAAGACATGCCTCTGTCGTGGTGGACAGATCGAGCCAGGAGCAGTAGCCAGAAACTGAATCTCCACGCTGCTAAAGCAGGTGGTATCTTCTTGCTGGCGGGCGGCGCGGCTCTTTCTAGCGAGAAGTTGAATCTCCACGCTGCTAAAGCAGGTGGTATCAGTCGCGCCACCGCTCAGCGATTTGCAACTTGTCACGACTAATCTGACTTATTTTTAGTTTCCGCGATGGCGGAACTTCACCGTTATTCCACAGGTAGTCGCCTACTAATCGTCGTGCCTCCTCCGTCCAAAAGGAGCTTTCAAAAGACAACCGTCGGTGGGTCAGTCTTTCAACGTAGTCGACGACCTCTTCCTCGATTTGAACCAGGATGTCATGACGTGTTCCATTGGGATTTACTACCGTGAATCGACGTTGATCCTGCACCTTCCACTCGTCCTGCTCTGGATCCAAAATGGAAAAGCCGTTCATCGTTATTGTCTGAATAGGCAAAGTCGACAAACCAGGTGCCGGTTCGCTGACTTTCGTGCCTACGGTTTTCTTTAACGCGGCTGCAACAGCGTTCCGCAACACCTCGGGTGTCATCGGCTTGCGGACAAAATCGCTTGCACCGAGCTTCATAGCGTCGACGGCAAGCTCAATTGACGCATAAGCCGTCGCCATTATGACTCGTGCGCCTGAATCCACTTGCTTAATCTTGCTGAGTGTTTCCAGGCCATCCATTCCCGGCATCCGCTGGTCCAGCAAAACTACGTCCCAGGAGGATCCGTTACCGTAAAGTTGTAGACCCTCTTCCCCATCCGGCGCCTCACCAACGTCGTATCCACTCGCCTCAAGCGTAATTCGAATCATTCGTCGGATGTGTTCTTCATCATCAACTATCAGAACGCGCTTATTCATCTTCCAGACCTCGCGAACCAGCTGTGCCGGCATCCTTGGAGCCGATGCGATCAGGCATTAACCACCTCATCACTATTTGTGGAGCACCGGCAGAGTAAAAGTAAACGTCGATCCCTGGCCCATTTCAGATTGAACACTAATTTGTCCGCCATGCCCTTCTACGATCAGACGAGAAATCGCAAGGCCCAATCCCGCGCCGCCGGTTGCAGCGCCAGGCACTTGAACAAACTTGTCGAAGATGTGCGGCAAATACTCCTGCGGAATTCCCGCACCCGTATCAGAAACTGAGATCGCCAGATAACTGCCTCGCCGCTCGGCGTCGATTCGTATTTCTCCTTGTTTGGTATAACGGATTGCATTCAACACGAGATTGGCCAGTACTCGCTCGATCTGTGAACCGTCAATGAAGACATCGGGCAGCCCAACCGGTACCAGGACATTGAACCCGAGGCCCTTCGACTCCACCTGTGCGCGCAGCTCTTCGGTAGCGTTGACGATGAACTCGCGCGTTTTGACTTTCTGGAGTTTGGGCTGATTCTCACCAGCTTCAATTTTCGAAAGATCCAAAAGGTCTCGCATTAACTTATCGAGTCGTTCGCAATCTTCTCTACACGCACTGAGGACTTCGGTTTGTTTATCGTTCAGATCTCCAGCGGCACCCTCGAGGAGTAAATGGACGCCCATTTGCACGCTTGTTAGTGGAGTGCGCAATTCATGCGACGCAGTTGCGATGAACTCTGACTTCAAGCGATCGATTTCTCGCAGGTGAGTGATGTCCTCGAGAAGTGTGACTGCACCGAGCAGGCGAGTTCCGTTATCGCGCATAGGTGTGGTACGCAAACGAAATGCTCTCTCGGAACCATCGACGGCCAGAGGTAGAACTGAAGACATGCCTTCACCTGCAACCGGTCGCTGCGATTGGATCGCTTCGGCAACAGCTCCGGCAATCCTGACATCTCGCGCAACTTCGCCGATGTGCCTGCCAGTGTTCTCCGTCTCAGAGCCGAATATCTCCTCAGCCGCGGGATTAAGCTTCGTGACTAATCCTTCCCCGTCAGTAACGATGATTGGATCGTATAAAGAGTCGATTGCAGCTTCGGTTGTTTGTTGGGCCATCATCAGCTTGCCCATGTCAGAAGTACGCAACTGGCGAATGCGTTCGGCCATGCGGTTGTATTCAGCGGCAAGCATGCCGAACTCGTCTCGCGAACTGACATCAACCTTTGCATTAAGATCTCCGCCGGCCATTTTCGCGGTTGTGGCCGTCAATTCGCGCAACGGTTCGACAATTCGATTGGCCAGAAAGAAAGCGAGGTAAAGTCCGGCAGCGACCAGCACCCCGGCGATCAGTAAGGTGCGATAGAACCACAACTGTGCCACACCGGCTGCCGCTTCGGACTTTGCCAGCATTGCGCGTTGATTAAGTTGCAAAAGGTGCTCACAGTCTGCTCGGAGCTTGTTGAACTGGGGCTCGAGCAATGTGAAATATTCTTCGCGCTCAGATCTCACTTCCGGCCGGGCGACATTTCCTGGAGATTGATCGGTCGAATTAACTCTTTGAATGAAGGCGTCAAACATTTCATAGTACTTCTGGCGATCCGACCGAATCGCTTCTATTGCGACCGACTCACCAATCTCCGTGATGTTGTTCGCAGCCTTGTCGAAGTTTTGATCAAACCTAACGCGATGTTCCCCCAGTTGAGCGGCTGCTTTGTCACGAGCACCCAACAGCGCAAACAGAGCAGCGGAATCCTGACGCTCAAGACTCTCTTTCATGTTTTGTGCAGCGACAACCGAGTCGTAGTTGTTCGAAATGATGCGGCGAGACACGCTGCCCATTTCGCGCAAACGCCAGGCGCCCCAGGCGCCCTGCGCGACGAGCGCGACGATGAAAACGAGATAACCAAGCAAAAGCTTTGTACGAACGCTCATTTCAGCAGTTAACAAATTTCTTCACTCGGGCACCTCAGTCGATGGCTCACGGTCGAGTGGCACCACCTGCACAGTTGCATCACGAACTTCGGCGAGAAAGCGGTTGATGATGGAACCGTGGACGAGAATGTCCAATCGAGAACGGGAAGTCTGACCGAAGACAACATGAGTGATGCCTTCGCGTCTCGCAAAATCGATCAAAGCGTCGGCCACACGACGAGACTTCAGCTTAACGACCTTCGCTCCCACATCTTCGGCGAACCGAATATTTTCCTGAAGCGCTGCGTAGTCTTCTGGTCTTATTCGACCAGGTTCCTCACCGGGTGTTTCCACGTAGACGGCAAACCAATCGCTGGCCAGGCGGCCCGCTATTCGCGAGCCCACGCGCAGAAGCTTCTTCGCACTCCCTCGCGAAGCCATTGCAACCATGACCTTCTCAGGAATGACAGCCCGCTCCAAACCTTCACGTTCGCGGTAGTCATGCGCTTTCGTCGCTTGATCTACGGCTACCTGTCTCAACGCAAGTTCACGAAGTGCCGAAAGATTTCCCTTACGGAAAAAATTGTTGAGGGCCTGCTCAATCTTTACTACGTCGTATATCTTTCCCTGGCGCAGACGGGTCCGTAGCGTGTCGACAGAAACGTCAACGTTCACAACTTCATCCGCGCGACGCAAGAAATGGTCGGGTACTGTTTCACGCACACGCACGCCGGTGGTGCGATTCACGACATCATTGAGTGACTCGAGATGTTGAATGTTTACAGCGGTAATTACGGAAATACCCGCATTTAAAATATCGAGCACATCCTGATAACGTTTTCGATTTTTGGATCCGGGAACGTTGGTGTGGGCGAGTTCGTCGACAATAGCGACTGTTGGATGGCGTGCGATGACGCCGTCGACGTCCATTTCTTCGAGGGTGACGCCGCTATATTCAATTTTGCACAACGGCACTCGCTCGAGATCGCCGATAAGCGCGCGCGTGTCTTCTCGTCCATGAGTCTCGACAACAGCTGCGACAATATCAACTCCCTGCTTCTTCAGCAGATGAGCGTCTTCGAGCATTTGAAATGTTTTGCCAACACCAGGTGCGGCGCCAATGTACACACGTAGATTTGCTCGCTCCCCCACTTGAAGTTTGGCGAGTAACGACTCGGGAGTTGGGCGGCCGCCATTGGAACTCATAACTTCGTTACTTTGGTCTCTCTGCATTGTCCGGCGAACTTTAGGAAGCTCTGCTTAAGTACGACAGGCTGTTAGCCTGTCGTGGTTTACCTTCACGATTGTGGCTTAAGATCGCCGACAGGCTAACAGCCTGTCGTACTTAAGCAGAGCTTCCTAAAGTTCGCCGGACATCTATTTTTTCACCGGATACCTCTGGTCCAAATCAATGTTAAGCTCGAGCACATTCACTCGTGGTTCGCCGAGGAACCCCAGCTGACGAGATTCAGTATGCGCTGCGATCAACTGTCGCACCTGGTCTTCAGTAGTCCCTCTATTTCGAGCGAGTCGCGGCACTTGAAACTCAGCCGCGGCGGGAGAGATATGAGGATCGAGTCCTGAACCTGACGTGGTGACCAAATCCACCGGAACCGGCTTACCAGGATTTTCCGCTTGCATCCGTTCGATATCCACTTTCACGCGATCTCGCAGTTTTTGACTCGTTGGGCCAAGATTCGATCCCGAGGATGCGCCTGCATCATAGCCAACCATTCCCGCAGCGCTCGGCCGCGAGTGAAAGTAGTTATCACCAACGAATGTTTGCCCTATTATTCGTGAGCCGATCAAAGTGCCATCGCCACGTCTTATCAGTTGGCCATTCGCCTTATCAGGAAAGATAACTTGCGCCAGACCAGTCACGACCAGCGGATAAATCAATCCCAATAAAACTGTAGTCACGATTGTCATCGAAACCGCCGTAATAAGATTTTTCATATCGCATCAAAGCCCTCTCGTCCTGGGACCGCAGGCGTCCTCGCCTGCCCGCGTCCAGAAGAACCAACTAAATTTCATCAACAGCCGAAATAAATATTGTTGGATAGGTTGGAGACGGGCAGGCGAGGACGCCTGCGGTCCCAGCACCATGTAACTCATGCAAATAACACGCTCAGTTTTAAGCCAATCCAATTGCATGAATGATCACGTCAATAATCTTTATTCCTACGAACGGGGCAACGATCCCGCCCAGTCCGTAAATCAGTAAGTTGCGTCGAAGCAAAGCCGCCGCACTCAACGGCCGATACTTCACGCCCCGCAGCGCTAATGGAATAAGCGCAATGATGATCAGGGCATTGAAAATTACTGCCGACAAAATTGCCGACTGCGCAGTCTTCAAGCCCATCACATTCAACGCTGCAAGTGGCCCATTCAAGCTGCCCTGAGTGGCATAGAGTGTCGCGAACATCGCCGGAATGATCGCGAAGTACTTGGCTACGTCGTTTGCGATCGAAAATGTTGTCAGCGCTCCGCGAGTAATCAATAGTTGCTTTCCTATTTCAACGACCTCTATCAGCTTCGTGGGATTCGAGTCGAGGTCTACCATGTTGCCGGCTTCTTTCGCTGCTTGCGTTCCAGTGTTCATGGCCACGCCGACGTCAGCCTGCGCCAGTGCCGGAGCATCGTTCGTCCCGTCACCGGTCATGGCAACGAGCTTGCCCCCTTCCTGTTCACGTTTGATCAGGGCCATCTTGTCTTCGGGCGTTGCTTGCGCGAGAAAATCATCAACGCCTGCCTCGCGAGCGATGGTCGCGGCAGTCAAGGGATTGTCTCCAGTAATCATCACGGTCCGAATACCCATCTGACGCATTTGGTTGAACCGTTCAATCATTCCTCCTTTGATAATGTCTTTGAGTTCGATTACTCCGAGTGGAAGACGATCTTCAGCTACAACCAGCGGCGTTCCACCTTGTCTGGATATGCGTTCCACTATGGAGTTCAGTTCGCTGAGTAGATGATTGCTGCCATTACCCAAATACTTTTGAATTGCGTCGGCAGCTCCTTTTCTTATTTCACGCGAGTCAAAGTTAACGCCAGACATCCGCGTCTGCGCGGTGAAGGGAACGAAGGTTGCCTCATGCGGTGCGAGTTCGAGGCCGCGTAGTCCGTACCGTTCTTTTGCCAGCACAACGATCGAACGACCTTCAGGGGTCTCATCAGCCAGTGACGATAGCTGCGCTGCCTCGGCCAGTTCTGTTTCGTCCACGCCCGGCAACGGAATGAAAGCTGTCGCTTGTCGATTACCGAGCGTGATTGTTCCCGTTTTATCAAGCAGTAAAGTGTTTACGTCCCCTGCAGCTTCCACGGCGCGCCCCGACATGGCGAGAACATTGTGTTGAATCAATCGGTCCATCCCCGCGATTCCGATCGCCGATAGCAGTCCGCCAATTGTCGTTGGTATTAGACAGACGAGCAGAGAAACCAGCACGAAGATTGTCTGCGGTGCACTGGAGTAGATGGCAAATGGTTGCAGAGTTACAACTGCAAGCAGGAAGATAATTGTTAGACCGGCAAGCAGGATGTTCAGCGCGATCTCGTTTGGTGTCTTTTGACGTTCTGCACCTTCGACGAGTGCGATCATCCGATCGATGAACGTCTCTCCTGGATTCGAAGTGATCTTCACTTTGATTTGGTCTGAGAGGACGCGAGTTCCTCCGGTAACCGCGGAACGATCACCACCAGCCTCGCGAATTACAGGCGCCGACTCCCCGGTGATCGCTGACTCATCAACGGAAGCGACTCCTTGAATAATCTCACCGTCTCCAGGGATGAATTCACCGGCTGAGACGAGCACGACATCGTCTTTGCGCAATTTTGGCGCAGGTACATCTTCAGTAATGTCCCCCGAAACAACGCGGTGTGCGATCGTTTCAGTTTTGGATTTGCGGAGGTTGTCTGCCTGCGCTTTCCCACGACCTTCGGCCATTGCTTCAGCGAAGTTTGCGAAGAGAACCGTGAACCAAAGCCAGAGCGTAATTTGAAGTTCAAAACCTGTGCTGGTGACACCCGGAATCGGCTTGATGATTCCTCGAATCAATTGCAGTGTGGTCAACACGCTGCCGGCTTCAACCACGAACATCACGGGATTTTTCATCATCGTGCGTGGGTTCAGTTTTACAAGCGCATCAATCACAGCGCGTCGAACGATTCGAGCGTCCCAAATTGCTTGTTTCTTTGTTGTCTTAGTCATAACGGGTAAATCAGAAAGTGGAGCCTCCTTGCATCAGGAAGTGCTCAACGATTGGACCGAGACTCAACACTGGAAAGAATGTCAGTGCGCCAACGATCAAAATCACGCTCACCAGCAGAATCGTGAAGAGTGGTGTCGTAACTGGAAAAGTTCCCAGCGAAGGCGGAACAAGCTTCTTCTGACTAAGGCTTCCGGCGACGGCAAGCATCGGCACAATCATCAGAAATCGGCCGACCAGCATCGCCAGTCCCAGTGTTGTGTTGTACCAATAGGTGTTGGCAGAAATGCCCGCGAAAGCAGATCCGTTGTTGCCAGTGGCGGAAGTGTATGCGTAGAGAATTTCTGACAGTCCGTGTGGTCCGTTGTTATTCAGTTGAGATGTCCCAAAAGCTGGTGCTAACACAGAAATAGCTGTCAGCACGAGAATTACCAACGGAAATATCAGGACGTAAAGCATTGACATCTTCACGTCGTACGATTCGATCTTCTTTCCGAGATACTCAGGCGTGCGTCCAACCATTAACCCGGCGATGAACACCGAGAGAATGACGAAGATTAGGATTCCATAAAGACCACTGCCAACACCGCCGAAGATGATCTCACCTAGCATGATGTTCGTGAGCGGGACGAGGCCGCCGAGTGGTGTATACGAGTCGTGCATGGAATTGACAGCACCACAACTCGCATCAGTTGTAACTGTGGCAAAGAGCACGCTGTTCGTCAGTCCGAAGCGCACTTCCTTCCCTTCCATGTTGCCGCCGGATTGAGCCGCACTGATCGATTGGTTAGCACCGAGTTTGGCAAGGATCGGATTGCCGCGTGCTTCAGCCCAATAGACAACAATGAGCCCGGCGAGGAAGAGAACAATCATGGCTGCCAGCACGGCCCAGCCGTGCCTTTGCGAACCGCTCATTCGGCCGAGTGTGTACGTTAAGCCGGCGCCCAAAGAGAAGATCGCCAACATCTCGATGAAGTTCGTGAACGGTGTAGGATTCTCAAAAGGATGAGCACTGTTCACATTAAAAAAACCGCCGCCATTGGTTCCCAGTTCTTTAATGATTTCCTGCGAAGCAACTGGACCTTGAGCAAGAGTCTGTTCCGAAATCGTCTTCGTCTCTTTTTGACTCGAACCATCAGGATTCGTCAGAACATTTCCGTTTGCATCTTTCTTATCAACTTCAATCGATTGCGGCTCGATGAGTTGAGCCGTGTCATACGGTCGCAGGTTCTGAACAACGCCCTGCGAGACAAGAAGAAGTGCTCCCAGTACACAGGCCGGCAACAGCAAGTACAAGTTGCAGCGCACGAAATCGACCCAGAAGTTGCCAATGGTTTTCATCTCGCGTCGCGCGATACCGCGGATAAAAGCGATGGCAAGGACGATGCCAACTGCTGCCGAACCAAAGTTGTGATAGGCAAGCCCCGCCATCTGAGTGAGGTAGCTCATCGTCACTTCGGGGACGTAGCTTTGCCAGTTTGTATTCGTGGTAAATGCCACTGCGGTGTTGAAGGCGGAAGCTACGTAACCGCTCGTGGCGCCGGCAGCGGAATCTACACCGGCCAGTTTCTGCGGGTTAAAAGGCAAGTATGCTTGCAGCCTTTGGATGAAGTACAACAACAACAACGAAACGAGACTAAACAGCAGCATTGATGAAGCGTATTCGGTCCAATGCATCTCGCGTTCTTCATCAACGCCCGTTAATCGATAAATCAGTCGTTCTACCGGACGCAGCAGTGGGTGAAGGAATGTTCGTTGGCCTTCGAACAGATGCGTCATAAAAACACCGATAGGTTTAGTGACCGCAACAATGATTGCGATGAACACCAGAATTTGTAACCAACCGTTAAGTGTCATGTTCTCTTTCCAGGCTCGCTTATTGCTGTCCGATTTTGTGAAGCTCGACGGTTAACGAGTTAAGTCGATAACGGTTCGAGTTTCCGACGCGAAAGAGGCTCTTGCAAAAAAGGCCCCACGGTCCTTGGGAGCGCGGGCGTCCTCGCCTGCCCGCGTCCAGCGCAACCAACTCGGTCAATGATTGTTGGTTAGACGGGACACGGGCAGGCGAGGACGCCTGCGCTCCCAGGACCGTGGGGCACTTTTGCAAGAGCCTATAAAGCATATCGGACATCTAGAACCTTTCTGGTTTCAGCAATGCATAAGTCAGATAAACCAATAGCAGGGCCGATGCCGCCAATCCCAATACTGTTTCCAAGCTCATCTCGCACTCCTCACTGCAACTTTTCGCAACCCCGCACGTAAGCGAGTGCGATCAGAAAGAAGACGATGGTTGCACCAATGTAAATAAGGTCATTCATCCGGAGTCCTTTCATCGAGCGTCACTCGTTGATAGCCCTTAACGCTCGTCGCTCAGCCTTTCTTCGCGCTGCTAAAGTTCGCCACACGATGTAGCGCGCCACACAGAGGCACAAAAACATATGAAAATCACCAAAAGCGCTCATCGCTCTTTGCTTCCAGCTTCTATGCGGATCGACCATGCAGCTCCTCAATTGAAGTTGTAACCAATTTCAAAAAGCAGAAAATGATTTCCCTTATTCGCATTTGCGTTGCCGACTGAATACGCCGCGTAACCGGTAATTCGTTTTGTGAATTTGTAGTAGCCACCTGAACTCCAGTAGCCGTTCGCGTGTTTGCCGGTATACCAATCTGATGCGATCGTTAACTTGCTTGTTACCGGTTGCTCAAAAGTGAATTGTCCCGCTCCACGAACTGCATTAGGAGCAACAACGTCTCGCGTAAACACGCCTGCGCCAAATCCGATTCGTGTTTTGCTCGAGAAAGTTTTCTGCACCATCAGGTAGTTGTGATTGCCGATGTTGTAACCTTTGTTGCGCACAGGAATGAACAAGTGTTCTCCCACTACCATGGCCCAGCCGTTATCGCCACCGTCGTAGATCTTCCACTTGAAAGTTGGAACCAGGGTCGTGGTATCCGGACCTGGTTGAACGTTACCGGTGATGTTCAGTCCTACCTCAATGTGATGACCCGCGCCGATCACGACCCGTGGAACGAATGAAGAGAACTTATTCAGCGCATCGGAGTCGTTTGGCTTCGCGCTGACGTCAAGTTCAACATAGACCTTACCCTTATCGAGAACGTCAGTGGTGGGCACGTTAAAAACGGTCTGCTGAGCCTGCACGTTGATTCCAACTGCACATGTGAAGCCAATAGCCAGGCTGACAATGAGACTGCGAAAGGCAAAATAATTAAGCACCGAAATCTCCATCCGGAATTCTCATTGCAACCTTTAGACGGCGCATCCTTCAGCATCCTCGTGCGTCTTTTTCGTTGACACATTCTCGGTAAGCCTTAATTTGTTACCGAGCCTCATCCGCGAGAATGTATGATCGCCGTCAGTGCTCTCACATTTGATTAGATCGATGTCGTCTTCTTCACTAATGCCAGTTTGTTCGACGGCCTTCTTAATTTCTCTCCAGGTCATTGTGCTCTCCTTCTTTAGTCGGTTCATTTGTGGTCTCGCCATCAAAGTGACCGCTCTTGACGCGTTTAGCATCACGGTCGCTGAGATCCAGACAATGAGCGCCAAAAAGGAGAAGAGGAATTGTTAAGAACAGCAAAACCGTGCCTATTCGCTGTATCGCAAATCCATGCCAGGTTGGACCCGATATCCAACCAACCGCGGTGAACACCGAACCAAGAATCGGCGCAAGGATTCCGCCGACCAAACCAAACACTGCCCCACACGTACTGCGGTTCCAGCCGCGAGTATGAAGGTTCGCGAAAATTGAGTCGGTGTGATCAGAATTAGTCAATGACATTTGTGTAGCCATGGAATCCGCCTTCGGCCTCAATAAAGAAGGCGCGAAGCACACGCCTCGCGCCTTTCATCAGGCCTTTGTATTCGTGTCCTTCCTCTTAGCCTGCGGAGTTAGCTGACGGGCTCGGACCAAGGAAGTGTCCTACGTGATCGTTCACGATGCGCCCCGGGTTCAGTTGTCTAACCGAACGGTTGGTTCCCCCGCGCTGCCCATCAATCCATCGCGAGCAGCTTCGGCAACTTAATTGTCAACAATCAAACATTACGACCTCCGTTATAAAAGTGGTGTAAAGAGTTCATAAAAAGTTTGTAAAGACCAACACCACTGGCTTTAGCCGGTGGTGCTTCAACTTCGAAGCTACGCACGTGACACGCGGGTCTTGCGACACCACCAGGCTTTAGCCGGTGATAGTTCAAATTCGTAGCTACGCTGATACACGCGAGTGTTGCGACACCACCAGGCTTTAGCCGGTGGTATTTCAACTTCAGAGCTACACGGCTGACATACGCGCGTCTTGCGAGGCCACCGGCTTTAGCCGGTGGTGTCGGGTGTGTTTGCCGGGTGTTAGCTGAGAAGTTGAAGTACCACCGGCTAAAGCCTGGTGGTGTCGCAAGACGTGCGTATGTCAGCCGTGTAGCCTATGAAGTTGAAGTACCATCGGCTAAAGCCTGGTGGTGTTCCGCCAGTTACAGTAACGTCCCGCGCAACACAATCACTGCCACGCTGAAGTAGATGACCAGACCAGTTACATCCACCAGTGTGGCGACAAATGGTGCAGAAGAAGTTGCCGGGTCGAATCCCAACCTGCGTAACGCAAACGGTAACATCGAACCTGACAACGTTCCCCATAAGACGATACCAATCAGTGCCATACCAACTGTCAAAGCTACCAGCAGCCAATGAGGACCGTAGATGTTTGAGAACGCCGACCAAATCGTAATGCGTAGGAACCCAATACATCCCAAAATCAAACCAAGACCGAGACCGGAAAATACTTCGCGTCTCATGACGCGCCACCAGTCGCGCAGTTTCACTTCGCTAAGCGCCAGAGCACGGATTACCAGGGTCGAAGCCTGAGACCCGGAGTTACCGCCTGACGAAATAATGAGCGGCACGAACAGGGCCAGCACGACTGCTTTCTCGATCTCCTTTTCGAAGAAACCCATCGCGGTAGCAGTCAACATTTCGCCGAGGAAAAGAATCACCAACCACCCTGCGCGCTTCCGAATCATCATCGGCAGTGAGACTTGCATATAAGGTTTGTCGAGTGCTCCTGGTTCGACAGCTGCCATGCGCAGAATGTCTTCCGTGCCTTCTTCAACCAGAACGTCAATCACGTCGTCAACAGTAACAAACCCAACGACACTACCGTCGGTTTCCAGAACTGGAACTGCAAGCAAGTTGTATTTCGCGATTTTGTTAGCGACGACTTCCTGATCCTCGAGCGCGCTTACGGTGATTGGCCTCTTACGCATGACATTCGCCAGTGGAGCTTCCAAATCAGCCATCACCAGGTCGCGAAGAGAAACAGCGCCGAGCAGGTGTTTTGTTCCCGGCTCCATTACATAGCACGCGTAGATTGACTCCTTATCCTTTGCTACCGCTCTAATATGTTTGAGTGCCGCGCCGACGTTCATAGTGGGATCGAGTTCGACAAATTCCGTTGTCATGATCCCACCGGCTGTATGCACCGGATACTGCAACAAGCCCTCCAGCTCATGCCTCATTTCATCGCTGAGCTTTGGTACAACTTTGTGCCTTTCGTGCAATCCCATTTTCTGCACAACATCCGTGCGCTCGTCAGCTGAAAGGCCACCCAGTATTTCGGCCACGCGGGCTGGCTCCAACCGTTCAAGGATCGCGGCGCGCCGTCGCATGGTTGGTTGATTACAGATTTCAATGGCCCGTGCTACCGGCAGCATGGAAACAACTGTTGCTGCTTCGACTAACGTCAACTGATTGATTAACTCCGCCAAATCCGCTGCATCCAGGTCTGCGACGACATGACCTATGCCTACGAAGCTCTCATCAAGTCGTGTGTGAATCCGTTCCAACAGTTGTTTTAAGTCTGTAGCAGGCATTTGAGTTTTCCTTTTTTTTGGAGTGCGACGGCCTGCCGTCGCTTTGTTACAGCAGACCTCGCGTAATGTCCGATATGCTTTAGCTTGTCGTGCCCTGCCCAACAGATACCTTGGGATCCAAATGAGCGTTAGTGTGGGTTACGTCACGACAAGCTAAAGCATATCGGACATGACGCGGCAGCAGGCCACCGCACTCCAAAATTATTCGCTGGGATCGAAGCGATAACCCACCCATGGTTCGGTAAGAATGTAACGAGGTGTCGCTGGATTGGTCTCCAGTTTCTTGCGCAGATTTCCCACAAATACTCGAAGGTACTGGTCCTGCTCAACGTAGTCGCCACCCCAAACCGCAGCCAACAGAGTGCGATGTGTTAGAACTTTTCCGGCGTGCCTAATGAAATAGACGAGGAGGTCGAACTCTTTCGGAGTCAGATGAACTTCTCTGCCGGCGACGGTAACGCTTCGTTTCTCAAGATCAACCTGGAAGTCTCCGGCCTCCAAAACCGTTTGAGTGGTTTGAGTCGGCTGAAGCGTTGATCGTCGAAGCGCTGCCCGCAGCCTGGCGAGCAACTCGTCTATACCGAATGGTTTGGTTACGAAATCATCTGCACCAACGTCCAGCGCCTCGACTTTGATTTTCTCTTCGCCTTTCGCTGAAAGGATAATTATCGGCACCTGTGAAATCGAACGAAGTCGACGACAGAGTTCGAGACCATCCATGTTTGGCATGGCGAGGTCGGTGATCACCAGGTTCGGATGCCAGTCATTGAATAGTTCAAACCCGGTTAGCCCATCGGAAGCAACACGCACATCGTAGCCCCGCGACTTCAAACCCATTCGTAGGACGCGTGTTAGTTGCGGCTCATCGTCAACCACCAGGATTCGCGCGTTATCGGTCATTTCATCACCGGCTCTGACTGTGTTGGGACCTCTGTTGGTTCCGGGTCGTCATCACCGACCGGTAAAGTGAATACGACACGTGTCCCTTCACGATCAGAAAGCGGTTCAATCCAAATATCTCCTCCATGGGCCTCGATGATCCCCTTGGCGATCGCTAACCCCATTCCAGTTCCCGAGGGCTCATTGGTGCCGACATCACCATTCCGAATCGCGCGAAAGAACTTATCGAATACGCGTCTGCGCAAGTGAACAGGCACGCCAGCGCCTTCATCCTCTACAGCCATACGGATAACACCTTCCGCGCCACGCCCGGCAATGATACGAATGGTGGTTCCCGATGGTGAATACTTCGCCGCGTTTTCAATAAGCGTATACATAACTTCGCTGACGGCACGCTCGTCGACTCTTACCACCGGCAGTTCGCGTTCGATCTCCAGCTCAATCTTGTGGGCCTTCGTAGTATTGTCGGCGCGTGCGAGTGTAGTAGCGATGATGTCGTCAACAGCGCCCCAGTGTCTTCGCAAGTGAAGTTCGCCCGCTTCTATTCGAGCGAGTTCTATTAATCCACCAATGAATCGATTCAGGCGATCGCTCTCTTGATCTATCACCTCCATCATTTCAATGCGCGATTCGCGATCGAGTATTACCGGTTCGTCTCCGTCAACGCGCTGTTTTGCTTCGTCGAGAAGAGTTGTAACCGATGCTTTAATTGAGGTGAGTGGTGTTCTCAGATCGTGGGTCACGGCATCGAGTAATGCAGATTTAAGTTTCTCACTCTGTCGCAGAGCTTCGGCGTGACTAGCACGCTCGAATGCGTCCCGCAATTCAGAGTACAAGCGACTGATCTCCTGGCGACCCGTTTCTGCTTCTTCGGCCCGCCTCTTGGCACGCGCCGACAGCTGACCGGCTGTAATTGCTGTAACGAGGAACGCTGTCAGAGCGATCCAATTATCAGGAGCAGCAATCGTCAATGTCCCAAATGGCGGAAGGAAGAAGAAGTTGAAGCAGAGCATCGCCACCACTGAGGCGCATAAAGCCGGAAGACTTCCCCACCGCGTTGCAATGAAAAGGACATTCAAAAGAAGCGCCAGCGCGACCGTGGTCGAGTTAATGTGACTGCCGATGAGTTTGAGTACAACGGTGGTAAGCAAAACGCTGATTCCGGCAATAACATAACCGAACCATTTTTGATCGTGGTCCGAGGGCATGGAGACATTCTATGACAGTTGGTGCAATTTTCTGGAGGATTAAAATCTCCGCGACGCTCCCGTTGCTGATATTTGCGTGCGCTTTGCTTCGTGTGGTTTCGTGTTGATTCGTGGATCGTCTTTTGTCGACGGAGAAGAGTACGATCCACGAAATAACACGAAACAACACGAAAAGCCGGGAACCAAACGCAAAAGATTTCTCAGCGACGCAGTAGATAACAGGTAAGTCTCTAAGTCGACCCAACATGAAAAACTTACTAAACTCACTCTATGATTCAACCGTCCCGCCGCGTAGCTAACTACCATTACGCAATTCGAAATATTGTTGCAGCTGCTGAAGTGCTGGAACGTCGTGGTCGTCGTGTTACTTATTTGAACATCGGCGATCCGCAGGCATTTGGGTTTCGTCCGCCAAAGCACGTTGTAGAACCTGTACAAAAAGCTTTGAGAGATAACTTCACTGGCTACGCACATTCACGTGGCCTGTTTGAGGCTCGCCAGTCGATTTCAAACTACGCTACAAAGCTTCAGGCACCCACGCAACCGCACGACGTAATCGTTACCAGCGGTGCTTCCGAAGCTGCTGACCTTGTCTTAACTGCTCTAGTAAACGATGGCGATCAAATCCTGTTGCCCGCTCCCGGCTATCCGTTGTATGCGGCAATTCTTGGTAAACTCGGAGCGACACCTTCTTACTACTCACTCGAAGAAAAGAATAATTGGCAACCGACAGTCGAGGGGATAGCGTCGCGCGTCAACGAACGCACAAAAGCGATCGTGCTTATCAATCCAAACAATCCGACCGGCGCAGTGATCCCGGATGAGACCACTTTACGAATTCTGGAACTTGCGAGTGAACGTCAGCTGTTGGTAATTGCCGATGAGGTGTATCGAGAACTCTGTTTTACGAAGAGTCCAACCTCAGCTTCTGTGTTCGCAGAGAAGATAGGCCTGCCATTGATAACCCTTGAGAGCCTCTCAAAGACGCATTTGATTCCTGGTTGGCGGGTAGGTTGGATGCGGTTTACGCAGGCCGAAAAGATGAGCGAGTTGATTCGAGCTATTAATCAGTTAGCCAGCGGACGGCTTTGCTCGCCCACTCCTACGCAGTACGCCATCAAACCTGCGCTCGAGGGGGATCAATCCTGCATTGTCGAGTTTTTAAGTCAAATACGGTCAAGACGTGATTGTGCTGTTAGTCAGATCCAGGCGATTGAAGGACTGTCGTGCCTGACACCCGAAGCGGCGTTCTATCTGATGGTAAAAGTGGAAGACCTTCAAGGTAGAACAGACGAACAATTCGTTTTGGATATGTTGGAAACAACCGAAGTGCTGGTCGTGCACGGTTCAGGTTTCGGCTGCCGGGCGAGCGAAGGCTATTTCAGAATGGTCTATCTGGCCGACGAGGAAACGATTGAGAATGCAGGTCGAGAGTTCAAACGATTCCTATCGACGAGGAATTCGTGATTCACAAATCCAAAAGGGGTATTACATGAAATCAAAAAGTTTGTGGCTGCCCGTGCTGATTACGCTGGGGTTGACTATGGTAATCATGATCACTTCGGCCGCCGGGAGTAACGCGATGTTGCCTCAGCAGGACGTTATCCGATTGGAGAATCGCCTCTCACAACTTGAACAGCGGATGTATTCGATTGAAACGAGTCTTCGAACTTTGGAGCAGCAGACTCGACTTTCCAGTGTTTCGTCGCGAGGTGTTAGCCCGGAAGAGATTGCCGTCATGCATTCTGAAATACAAACACTTCAGCGTCGACTCATCGAAGACGAATGTGCATTGGCGAAACTGGACGAAAGAACCTTGACGCCGGAGAGACGAAGAAGGACAGGGGCAACAAGCGATCCCTGTCGTTTGAATTTTGACACACCGTTGAGGTTACCCGAGCATTGAAAAACGATGTCCGATAAACTTCAGGAAGCTCTGATTAAGTACGACAGGCTGTTAGCCTGTCGTGGTTGCCTCACGATTGTGGCCAAGATCGCCGACAGGCTAACAGCCTGTCGTACTTAATCAGAGCTTCCTTCAGTTTGTCGTGACGTGTCCAACGCTAAAGATGATGTTCCTCGGTGAACGTGACATCTATACGGTTGTAATACTATTGAGTTCATAGTTATCGAACAAACTAAAAAGTTCGTCGGACATTTGCCTACTCCGCCTCGCCGACCATGCCGGTAGCTCCTCTCGTCTAACCAGTACACACAAGCTCCAGACCGCTTCGACATTCCGTCCGGTACATTATGAGATTCCGCGATGACCCCGTCGTGCAGCGCAGTTGACAAACTACCTCTAACCAAAGTATCTTGATGTCAAGATAAATATATCGAACAGGGAAATTAAGGATGTCGGGAGGCAAAAACAATTCGTTGAGCGGAGGCACTGGGGTGCATGTCTGGCTTGTGCTCTGGAAGGCGGCTCAGGCCGTTGAAGCCTATGCCAAGAAGAGCATTGTCGAGCTGGAAATGTGTGGCAGCGATTTTGCAGTGCTTGAAGCTCTGCTGCATCGCGGCGCGCTGCCAGTCAACGAGATAGGCAGGAAAGTCTTACTCACGAGCGGATCCATTACGGTCGCAATCGATCGGCTCGAGGAGAAGCGCCTGGTTGAACGGCGCGCGTCACGTGACGATCGTCGCGCAAAAATCGTTCATCTGACCGCCGAGGGGAGGAAGCTCATTACCCGAGCCTACAACGAACACGCCTCGGACATGGAACAACTTGCGTCGGATCTGTCAGTAACTGAACGGGCCACATTGATCCGTCTTCTGAAAAAGATCGGTTACAAGGCAGACGCAGAAGTAAGACTGACGACAACAAATCGTGCAGTGTGAAGGTCAGTCTGGATAGGAGAAATCGAAATGGAAGTGACTAAAGTTGCAAAAACTGGACGCTCAGTCGCAGGCGTTGTGAATAGCATTGAGACGTTGGAGGGCGCCGGGTTCCTGGTGCGACGACCGTTTCCCAAACCGGCGTTTTCTGACTTTGATCCATTCCTGCTGTTGGATGAAATGGGGCCGATGAAGGTAGCGCCCAATCAAGCCAAAGGAGCGCCCGATCATCCGCATCGTGGGTTTGAAACTGTTACCTACATCCTTTCGGGCGAAATGGAGCATAAGGATTCTCAAGGGCACGCGGGAAAGCTTAGTCCGGGAGACGTGCAGTGGATGACCGCGGGTGCTGGCGTGATTCACTCTGAGATCCCGTCGGCCGCGTTCCAGAGGTCCGGAGGAACACTTCACGGCTTTCAGCTCTGGGTAAATCTGCCCCATCAGGACAAGATGATGCGTCCGCGTTATCAGGAGATTCCGTCGGCAAAGATTCCTGCGGCAACGACTCCCGACGGATTGGTTTCGGTGCGCGTTATCGCCGGTGAAGCACTCGGCACTCGCGCAGTGATTGAGACGGTCACGCCGATCATCTACCTGCACTACACACTGAAACCTGGTGGACGCATCAGTCAATCGGTGCCCGCTGAATACAACACGTTCGTCTACATCATCGATGGCCAGGGTCTGTTCGGTCGCGAAAGTGAGAAGGGCACAGACGGCCAGATGATAATGCTTGGCAATGATGGTGACGAAGTGATCATCGAAAACGATTCTGTCAAAGAGCTTGACCTCTTGTTAATTGGAGGTATTCCCCTGAAGGAGCCAATCGCCCGCTACGGTCCATTCGTGATGAACACACAACAAGAGATCTACGAAGCGATTGAAGACTATCAAGCCGGTCGTATGGGTGCGATCAATTTCTGAGGGAGGAAGCAATGGTTTCTGACGTACACGTAACGAATCGTTCGGCAGTTGATTGGGCGTTGTTGATTGGGCGCATCATCGTGGGCCTTGTGTTTATGATGCATGGTTCGCAAAAACTTTTCGGGGCGTTCGGTGGGCCTGGTCTCTCGGGTGTCGTCCAGATGATGGGTCCTTTGGGTTATCTCGTAACGATTGGCGAATTCTTTGGCGGGCTGGGAATAATCGTGGGCTTTTTGAGTCGTTTCTCTGCGGCGGCGATCATCCTAATTATGCTCGGTGCGATAGCAATGGTGCACGCCAAAGTCGGCTTTTTTATGAATTGGATGGGCCAACAGGGTGGCGAAGGATTTGAATACCACCTGCTAGCCATTGCCGTTCTGTCGTCAGTCTTAATTGCCGGTCCTGGCCGGTTTGCGATTGGTCGTTTCTTGCCTTTACCAAAACGAAATGACAAGCCCATCTTGATTTTGGAGTAAGTGAAGACCTGAGGAGGAAACTGTGACTACGTTATTTGACCCGTTGAAGATTGGGAACATCGAACTTACGAATCGAATGGTTATGGCGCCGATGACTCGGAGCCGGGCTGACAATGAAGGAGTCCAGCCGCCGTATGTGGCTGACTACTACGCACAGAGAGCATCGACCGGTCTCCTCATCACCGAAGCAACCAACGTTTCGCCGATGGCAAAAGGTTATGTTCGTACACCCGGTATCTATACGGATGCTCAGATTGAAAGTTGGCAAGCTGTGACCAAAGCTGTGCACGACAAAGGCGGCAAGATTTTCATGCAGCTATTTCACACTGGAAGAATTGCTTTACCTGACTTTCTTCCTGGTAACGTACAGCCCGTCGCTCCGAGTGCGGTCCCGGCGAAAGGACAGAACTATACGGACAAAGGAATGAAGCCGTTCGTAACGCCGCGCGAACTCACTCGTGAAGAGATACGTGCGATCGTTCATGACTTTGCAACTGCGTCGAAGAATGCAATTTCGGCGGGGTTCGATGGAGTCGAGTTACATGCAGCAAGTGGCTACCTGGTTCAGCAGTTCCTGACAACCAACGCAAACCTGCGTACCGATGAATATGGCGGAACTATCGAGAACCGAACCAGGTTTCTGTTCGAAGTGGTAGACGCAATGACCGCAGCGGTTGGCAACGAACGGGTGGGCGTGAAGTTTTCGCCGCAGATGAAATTCAACGACATCGAAGAGAGAGATGCTGACCTGGTCTATCCCTTCATTGTTGAGTGCCTGAACGAACGAGAACTGGCCTACATTCACGTTGGCGACTTCACGGGCGGAGAGTGGCACGCGAAACTCAGGCCTTTATACAATGGTGTGTTCTTTGCTGGAGGGGGTTTTACAAAAGAAACGGGTCAGGCGCTTCTCGAAAGTGGCGGCGCGGATGCAATTGTGTATGGTACTCCACACGTCGCTAATCCTGATCTGCTCGAGAGATTTAGACGAAATGCGCCTTTGAATGTCCCGGATCAAACGACCTTCTATACACCAGGTGAACGTGGCTACACAGATTATCCCGTTTTGGAAGAAGCCACTGAATTAAACGTTTAGTGTTGTTTCGAGCTCTGCCTCAAAAGTCTTTCATCTCATTCTCCCCTAACTTTGGGTTGGGGTTAAGAATCATCCAGACTCGGAACCATTTTAATGGTTTTTCGTGGCTCGCGATTCAACGGCATCTCGCGCCTTCGAAAATGCTTATCTAAGATCCTGACTTTGAGAAATTTATATTTTTTCAAGTGGCCGCTAAAACGTGCCGAGAAAAACCATTGAAATGGTTCGGAATAGAATAACGCTGAAACCCAACCTAAAAGTTGGGAAAATGAGAGGTTCTCAGCGTTCCTGAGAATGATATGAAGGGATCCTTTGAGGCAAAGCTGCTGTTGCGTGTGAACTCGTGGATCGTTGCTTGCCGCACCGAGCAAACGATCCACTGAATCCGCGAAGATCTCACTCATAGCGTAACGCGACGAGGGGATCGACCTTCGTCGCGCGTCGCGCAGGAATGTAACAAGCCAGAAATGCCACGAGCGTAAGTAGCAAGGAAATCAGCACGAACACCAAGGGATCAGTTGTGCTTGTATTGAACAACAGTCCACGCATCAAACGAGTCAAACCGTAAGCTCCGCCTACGCCGAGTAAAACTCCGATCACAGTTAGCTTCATACCGCGTCCGACGATGAACTTGAACACGTCGCGCGCCGTTGCGCCTAGTGCCATTCGCACACCAATTTCATGTGTTCTCGTTACTACCAGGTAGGCCATCACTCCATAGATACCGATCACTGCCAGGATTAATGCTCCGGCCGCAAATACCGCGAACAATGCAGCATACAACCGAGGCTGCCAAATTGATTCTGCTATGACTTTCTCCATTGGTGACACTTCATTAACCGGGATATCAGGATCCAGTCCAGATACTACCGAGCGTATTGCCGGCACCACGCTCCCAGCATCGGAAGTTGCGCGTACGACGAGCGCCATTCCGCTGGTTGGAATTTGAAGATGTGGCAAGTAAACACTTTCAGCCGTATCTTCTTGCATTCGCTGATGTCGCACTGCACTGACGACGCCGATGATTGTGTGCCATGGTTCATTATCCTCTGGCGGTCCAAACCGAACTCGCTTACCCAGAGGGATCTCGTTGGGCCAATATTTGCGGGCCAGGCGTTCATCAATAACGGTAACCAGCTGGGCGCCCTTTGCATCCGCATCAGTGAAGTCTCGACCGTACAGCAGAGGTATGCCCATCGTCTGGAAATAACCCGGTGTTACCACGGTATGTTGGATCATCGGTGCCTGACCTACTGACAGAACAGGGAACCCTTCAACTGTCAGGCTTCTTCCCCAAAAGCTTCCACCTAGCGGCAACGTTCCAGTAGCGCCTGCTCCTGCCACTCCGGGAATCGCTTTCGCTCGTTCCACTAATTCTTTGAAGAAAGCAGCACGCTGCGAACCTTCGGGGTATTTCATCCTCGGAAGGATAATCATCGCCGTCATCACGCCTCGCGGATTGACGCCAACGTCGACACTTCGCAGGCGAAGAAAACTCCGGATCATCAATCCCGCACCAACCAGGAGAACAAGCGACAGAGCGATCTCTGTTACTACTAGTAAGCTTCGTGAACGACCACGAACCATATTTCCTGAACCTCGCCCACCTTCTTTCAGTGCGTCGTTGAGATCTACGCGCGAGCTCTGAAGTGCAGGCACGACACCAAAGATCAAACCCGTCAACATGGTGACAGCAGCAGTGAACCCGAGCACGCGAAAGTCAAGACCGAAGTTCATCCAGAAGGGAAGTTTTATCGGAATTGATTGCAGCAACACACGAAGCGCCCAGGCTGAGAGTATGAGACCCAAAATTCCGCCGGCCGCTGCCAGGATCAGACTCTCGATCAGCAGTTGTTGAATCACTCGCCATCGACTTGCGCCCAATGCGGATCTCAAAGCGACTTCTTTTTGTCTGGCTGAGGCGCGGGCAAGCATCAAGTTCGCAACATTTACACACGCGACAATAATACACAGCCTACAACTCCGAGCAGAATTAACAGGGCCTGGCGATAATCACCTGAAAGGTTTTGGTGCAGACTTTTGACGCTGACGCCCAATCCTTCATTTGTTACAGGGTTTTCCTGTTCGATCCGCAAGGCGATCACATTCATCTCGGCCTGCGCTTGTGCGACCGTCACACCATCTCTTAATCGCGCGATGGAACTCAGACCGTGATCAGTTCGGGTGAACGTTTTAGTAGTGAGCGCAAGAGGCGCCCATAGTTCTGAGACCTCGGGAAACTTAAATCCGGGCGGCATCACACCGACGACTGTCCGCGGGAAATTATTGAAAAGAATTTTTTGTCCAAGGATGTTTTGTTGGCCTCCAAAATGGCGCTGCCACAGGTCGTACCCCAGAATCACCACACCGTCTTGACCATCAATGTCTTCTGCCTCCGTAAACGTACGGCCAAGTATGGGCGCCACTCGCAAGACTTCCAGAAGTCCGTGGGAAATATAAGAGCCGCGCAGTTCTTCGGGCTGACCGGTGCCACTTAGCGCGAACCTGCTCGTGCCATAGCAAGCACCGATTCCCTCAAACACTGTGTTTTGTTGCTGCCAGTCGAGATAATTTGGATAAGAGACGCTCATGGAATTCACGCCTCGTTTCAGCGCGGTCTCATCCAGAACAACCAGACGATCAGACTGAGGATAAGGCAGTGGCCGAAGTAGAATCCCATTTGCGAAACTGAAGATCGCCGTGTTCGCTCCGATACCCAAAGCGAGTGTTAAGAGAACAACGAGAGTGAAAGCTGGGCTTCTGGAGAGCAAACGCAGGCTGTAGCGCGCGTCCTCGAAAATATTCTCAATGACTCTGACGCCTCTTGCATCGCGTGCTGCTTCTTTTGATTGTTCCACGCCGCCGAATGCTTTGAGTGCCTCGTAGCGCGCGTCTTGAGCAGTCATGCCGCTCTTGATGTTTTCCGCGATGTCCTTGTCCAGATGAAATTGCAACTCACGGTCCAGCTCTTGTTCTACTTCAGGCTTGTGGGTTAACGCGCGCCATCGTCGCTTGAGTGTATTGAAGTTCATAACGTCTCCTGAGTGATGCCCACAACAAATCGGGATCAAAGTCTCTTCCACTCGACATGCGATAGGAGGGGGAAGAATATAGAGCCTCCTATCGACTGTCAACAGGAGATTCGAGATTTAGTCAGGCTCTTCAATTGGTCGTTGTCGTCGTGCAAAAAAGTGGAGAAGGCTTGGTCTATCTAAGCGCTTTTGAACTATAGTTAGCGTCTTAGTACGTTAGTTCCTAATCACCTGAGGCAATTCATGCGTGTTTCGGAAATTGAAACCCCTGCAGTTATTGTTGATCTCGATGTAATCGATCGCAACTTATCGCGCATGGCTGAATATTGCCGCGGTAAGAACCTCAATCTTCGCCCACACACAAAGACTCACAAAATTCCTGAACTTGCGAAGCTGCAGTTGGCGAATGGCGCCTGCGGGATCACGGTCGCCAAAATTGGTGAAGCCGAAGTAATGGTTGAAGCGGGAATCACTGACATTCTTATCGCGTATCCACTTGTCGGTATCGGAAAACTCGAGCGACTCGCAAAACTCGCAGCGGAGACAAAGATTTCTGTTGCCCTTGACTCTGAAGATGTGGCCCGCGCGATCTCGCGTGAACTGAAATCCAGGGACGCGACTGTAGCTGTGCTTATCGAGGTTGATGCTGGATTTCGAAGATGTGGCGTAGCGACGGCGGATGAAGTTTTGACTCTCGCACAAAAAGTTAGTGAACTACCCAACCTGGAGTTCAGAGGACTAATGTTTTTCCCCGGACACTTTCAAGTGCCGGCAGATCAACGCGCAGCCTTGTTGCCACCAGTTAACGATCTATTACGCGAGTCGTTGAGCAAACTGGAGCGAGCAGGGATATCAGTATTAACGGTGAGCGGAGGATCAACTCCTACGGCGCGAGAAGGCCATCTGTTTCATGCAGTGAATGAAATAAGACCAGGCATGTACATCTTCAACGATCGCAACATGGTTGGTATCGGTATCGCGCAGCTCGAAGATTGTGCTCTGTCAGTTCTGACCACTGTGGTTAGCACGAGCGTTGCCGGGCGAGCGGTTATTGACGGAGGATCGAAGACGTTTGCAAATGATCGCCATCAAGCGGGGAACGGAAAAGGATTTGGACTTGTCAGAGAAGATCCAGATGGTGAGCTCGAGGCTCTCTCGGAGGAGCATGGCCATTTGAATACGAGGAACTCAACTTACGATTATCGAGTTGGAAAACGTCTCACGATCATTCCCAATCATTGCTGTAGCACCGTCAACATGCACGATGAGATCTACGGTGTCAGAAATGGCGCCGTCGAAGTTATATGGAGCATTAAAGGGCGCGGTAAAGTTCGTTAAGTACATGTCAACCATATCAACTCGACTCGTTGTTTGTAGCTGTCTGTTGTTGACGCTCCTCGTTCCCGCGTCTTTCATTAGCGGCGCTGCAGAGATTTACGATATCGTGATTCTCAACGGCCGGGTCATCGATCCTGAATCACACCTTGATGCTGTTCGAAACCTCGGCATAACCGCAGGAACAATCAAAGCGATTACCCAAACCAAGCTAGCCGGCCGCATGGTAATAGATGCCGGCGGCCTTGCAGTGTCTCCCGGCTTTATTGATCTGCATCAGCATGGCCAGAACGATGAGAACTATCGTTTCAAAGCGATGGATGGAGTAACAAGTGCGCTCGAATTGGAGGTTGGCACCGGAGATGTAGATCGCTGGTACGCGGAACGAAAAGGGAAGGCGCTCATTAACTACGGAGTGAGTGTTGGGCACCTGGCCGCGAGAATGGCGGCAATGCATGACCCACCTGAATTTCTGCCGACTGGTGAGGCCGCGCGAAGACCGGCTTCAGATAGTGAAATTTCTGAGATGAAATCCTTCATCGAACGCGGCCTTCGTCGTGGAGCGGTGGCAGTAGGATTTGGAATTCAATACGTCCCACAGGCTTCTCACTGGGAAATCCTCGAGATGTTCAGGGTGGCGGCGCGTTTCAACGCGTCCTGTCACGTGCATCTTCGAAACGCCGGAATAAAGGAACCAGCCAGTAGTGTACAGGCTCTGGAAGAAGTAATAGCCGCTGCAACTATCACTGGCGCTCCACTCCACGTGGTCCACGTTCAAAGCACTGGCGGCAAGGCGACCCCGCAGCTCCTAAAGATGATCTCTGAAGCGCGAGCACAAAACCTCGACATTACAACCGAATGTTACCCGTACATCGCGGGCATGACGGACATTAAGTCTGCGATCTTCAATGAAGGTTGGCAGGACGTTTTTGGTATTAACTATGCTGACCTGCAGTGGGCGGCAACTGGCGAACGACTAACAAAAGAAAGTTTTGAACGTTATCGCAAGGTCGGTGGAATGGTAGCAGTATTCTCCATGACTGAGGAAATTGTTGAAGCCGCTCTCAAGGATCCCTTAACCATGATCGCGAGTGACGGCATCCTCGACCAGGGAAAGGGACACCCGCGAACCGCCGGCACGTACGCCCGAGTCCTGGGGAGATACGTTCGTGAGCGGCAGATTCTTACACTGACCGATGCGATTCGCAAAATGACGTTGGCGCCGGCACTGCGTCTCGAGCGCCGCGTCCCTGCCATGAAAAACAAGGGTCGGATTAGGATTGGCGCCGACGCCGATCTTGTCGTGTTTGATCCCGCGCAGGTAATCGACAGATCCAGTTATGAAATACCAGCTAAATATTCAGAGGGTATGCGGTATGTCCTGGTAAACGGTGTGGTGATTGTGAAGGCAGGTGAGTTACAGGAAGGTGTAACTCCCGGCCAGCCTGTGCGAGCGCCTTTTTAAGAAAATCAACGACGATCGTGCTGGGACCGCAGGCGTCCCCGCCTGCCCCCGTTACCTACATGGACTCCGATTTCAAGCGGGCAGGCGGGGACGCCAGCGGTCCCATCGCTATTCACTTCCACGATTCATCCCGAACACGCGATCGAAGAAAGCGGCGACTGCTAAATCAACCTTCACAATATTAGCGTGTCGCATGAAGTGATGCGTGTCATCCGGAATGATCAACTCTTCATACGTCACTCCTGCCTTCTCCAAACGTTGGACCAAGTCAGTTGTCTGACTGAACCGAACGTTACGATCGTCATCACCGTGAATCAAAAGCACCGGTGATTTCCATGTTGCGATCGATGCTACCGGCGATGACTGCCAAGCCACATCCAGTGCCCGTTGAGCGTCTGGCGCTTTCTCGTAGCGATTTTCGAGCAACGGACCAGCGCGTTCAGCGGTCCAGTTGTGAACACCATGAATGTCAACTCCAGCAGCAAAGAGTTTCGAATCGCGCGCCAAAGCAAGCGCCGTCAGATATCCGCCGTAGGAACCACCATAAATTCCAATGCGTCTCGAATCGACTTGCGAAAGTTTTTGCAAATACTCAGCACCTGCCTTAACGTCCTGATACTCTGATGCGCCTTGCACTCCAGCATTCGGTGGTCGATGAAAGTCGTGACCATAGCCAATTCCCAGACGGTAATTCACCGACAGGACAATGTAGCCTCGACTGGCTAAGTACTGGTTCTCTGCGTATGCGTTGGTGTAGTAATCGGAATAATGCCAACCAAGCAGCATTTGGCGCGGCGGTCCACCATGGACGTAAATGATCGCAGGTTTCCTGGCCGGACCACCTGCTGGTTCGAACAACTGCCCATGAATATCGAGTCCGTCGGCCGCTTTGTAAACGACTTTCTTTGGCGTAACGAGTTGCGTTGCTGGGAAATCACCCGGAACACGATCATCAGCGAGCGTAGTTGTTCTTGTACCACTTGTTTCGATCACGGTTGGCAAAGGTGAACGCTGCGACGTCGCGCTTATGTATGCGATGTACTTGCCGTCGCCTGTTACGAAAGGTGTCCATTCTAGCCCTTTACCTGAAGTCACGACGGTTGGCTCAGCCCGATCCACTGGAACTCTTACGATGTGACGCCGATCGATATCATCAGCGTCCGTTCCCGCGTTACCGGCAAACACCAGGTACCGTCGATCGTTGCTAATAGAGATGTACTCGGCCATGTAGCTGCCTGGTGTGAGCAACAACGGCTCACCCCCATTTTCCGAAATTGAGTAAAGATGCGGCCAGCCATCGAGATAAGAAAGAAACACGATTCGACTGGCGGCGGCCCAGTGCAGATTCGTTCCTCCTTCCGTGCTTGGTGGAGAGCCTTTCAAAGTAAAAGGACTCTTCCAGAGTTGCTTGCCTTCACCGGTTGTTGCATCGGCAGTCCAGATAGACCAGGCTTGCGCGCGTTGTTCGAGAATTGCTTCAGGAGCACCACCGATTCCCGGCCGTCGAACAAATGCGATTCGCTTTCCATCGGGCGACCAGCGTGGGCTTGTATCGCGCGAAGTAGACGGCTCCAGATAGAGAATTGGTGTGGCATCGTTTGTATAGACTGCTATGAATGAATGGTCGCCGCGATTTGAGACGAAGGCTAGCCTTGTTCCATCAGGCGACCACTCTGCATCGCCAGCCTCACCGCGTAAATAGGAGATTCGTTTTGCAGGAGACGAACCGTCGAGTGAACCTGACCAGATCGCTCGCTCTTTCACGAAGACGACTTTGTCACTCTTTGGTGAAATCACAGGTTCATCGCCGTCGCCAATCAGTTTTGGTTCGCCGCCGGCAAATGGAACACTCCAGACTTGGACCTTCGTTTGGGTTGGGGTCAATGCCGGGTTGACGCCAACTGAAATATCGAAGTTGCCTCCATGGTCGCCACCACGAACGTAGACCACAAATTTACCGTCCGCCGAAATTGAGAGACTTGTTAACTCCTGCCCATCATCTATCTCGTAGTTCGTCAATCGCCGCGCTTTGAATTCGGGACCTTCAGCGACCCAAACGTTTCGTTTTCCTTGCTCATTAAATGCCCAGGCGATCTTCGAGCCGGTTGCCGATGCGGTTAGCTCGTTGGGGAAGGGATAACTCTTGATCTGTTCGAGAGTGAACGTGCCCGGCTGCGAGCTGCGAAATGCGCGCTGAGAAAGGACTAAGCCGCGCTGAGTATTATTCGCGACAATCAGTATTGCAATAGTAATCAGGGCAGCAATGAGGTGTCGCACATTGGTTCGCTTGCTTAGCGTCTGCATGAATGTTCTCCTGAGATTTGGCGAGATCGAATTGATTGGTGTGCGAATCCAATCACAGTAAGATTCTTCTGGCAAGGGTACTTCGTTGTACTTCGCTTTGTACTTTGGTAGTTATGCTTCGTGGTAGCGTCAAGTACAAAGCATCGGGTAGTACATTTTGAGAAAAACAAGCTTATGTAGGGAATGCGATAATCATAATGACGAAGGAATCGATTTTATGGCGCGCAATCCAGTGGCCTGGTCATGAAGCCTGTCGCTTATATCGATACGAGTCTGAATGGCGCCTTGAGGGAATGGCCGTCTTCTTGCACGAGGGTAGGACATCCCGTGTGTCTTATTTGATTATGTGCGACCAAATCTGGCGTACACGGACTGCAATAGTTTCGGGTTGGATCGGTGACGTGGACGTAAACCTGGACGTCTCCGTTGATGCGCTGCGACGATGGCAGATGAATGGAGTTGCGAAACCTGCTGTCGAGGGGTGCATTGATTTGGATCTGAACTTCAGTCCTTCTACTAATCTCTTACCGATCCGGCGGCTGAATCTTGAAGTCGGACAGCAAGCAGAAGTTCAGGCAGCATGGCTGAGATTTCCCAGCTTCGATCTTGAACCGCTCTTGCAGGTTTACGAGAGACTTAGTGAGTTTAGGTATCGCTATTCAAGTCGTGGGGGAGAGTTCGTTTCCGAGCTAACAGTCAATAAGGTGGGTCTTGTCACGGTCTATCCGCAATTGTGGGAAGTCGAAGGTAACGACTAGGTGAGTGCCGCTGTCGCTTTAGGATCCGCAGCACGCCATCAACGAAGGTGCATTTCACCTACGCAATGAGCAGCTTGACACTCTCGTTGACGGTTACCTAATATCCTCCGCAACGCGTGGGGCAGTAGCTCAGTTTGGCAGAGCGCCGCGTTCGCAATGCGGAGGTCAGGGGTTCGACCCCCCTCTGCTCCACCAACAACTCCAACTCTCCCAACAATTTACGGGAAACCCCCAACCTAGTCAAAATTCCCAACTGGCCAATACATGGCCAAAAATAATGACACGCAACGACAAAGAACAGTATGCGATCGCAGGGTATGTCAAAACGTTTGTTGACTTTACGCCTGCAACTGTCTGAACTTCTATAACTTATTACGTTCGTGCGTAATGCGGAGGGCTGGTGTGCGAGAAGGACAGGACCGCTAGCTTCCAAAATTAGAGCGTGAGACCGACGCCGCAACAAAAAGTTCAACTGCAGCTCGAGAGTCCCTTTCGCATGATGACTCTGTTAGATATCACTACCGGATCAAGACCCAGCGAGCCTTGCGTCTGAGTGGAAAGATATTGATTTGTCTAATCTGATAATCGCAGACGATTCGCGCCGTCGTCGCCGTGAACGATCTCGGAATGCCCTGATGCGAAGATCGTTCGGGCGGGCCGACCGTTTAAGCCCATCGTGAAGATCTGATCCTTGTCCGCCGACCTTTGTTAAGAACACGGAATAGCAACTCCTTGGTGCTGGTCGAGGTCTTTTCTGCTTTGCCATTTGTCGTCACGTTAAGAAAAGCTGAGACTGCGTGATCGTGAACACATCGCAGGCAGCTTCCGCCTCTGGTGCCGAGTGTGCCCAGAAACTCCCACGCCGCATTATCTGCTTCCTTTGGCTCAGCTCGACGCAGCTCGAGATTCGGACCGCGAAACTAGTAATGAAGGTTTGATACGACTCTAAGGCATCTTCGCGGATTGCGAAGCTGTTTGCTCTACGCAATTCATCGTCACCTTTTTATCCTACTGAGATTGTTACCTGGATTTTTGTTGACATGGGTTACGTTGGGCGTAGAATGCGACTGCCCAGTTAATACGTACTCCTCCCACGTTTACGTGCGACTCACCCTTCAAGCCTCGCGTCAACGATCTCGTCACAACAAGCACGCCATCTTACTCGAAAGGACCAGTGGCCCATGTCTGCTCCGATCAATCGTACTCGGTTTCATTGTCGTCGAGGCCTCGCTATCGCGCTGATTACCATCTGTGGTTCTTCACAACCTGCTCCGATCATGGGTTCGTCATTCAAGTGGGCCCAGTTTGAGCTTGCTAGATTTAGTGACACTCTCACGTCCATTGGAAACACTACTGCATTCTCTAATTCATCGAAGTATTCACCAAAAGCACCGCTTTCACGAGAATCTCTGGAGGGTCTCGTTGCAGCAATAAGCTTACATCCTTCAGAGGAAACAGCATTGGTGGTTGGAGAGCATACCGTGTTTGCTGCCATTCCTGTTGATCAGTTTGGCAACGCCGTCCACGGTCTTTATGCTAAGTGGCGGTCAAGTGACAGTAGGATTGTTTCCGTATCTGAATACGGAGAACTCACCACCTATAAACTTGGAGAAGCAAAACTGATTGCCCAGGTTGGCCAAAAAAGCGCGAGCGTCAATGTCGATGTCATTCCATCACCCATATCTATGCTGGCCCAAGGCAGACTGGCCAACAAATATGAAAGCCCAGAAACGACACGATCGGTCAAATCATTACGCGCCCACTATATTCCTCTACCTTTTGTCGGTGGTGACGATAAAGCGTCACTTTTTTATCCAAGTAACGGTGTCGGCAATCCTCCGGGTACGACAACACCAGGTGCAGACTCACCTGGTGCAGCCTCCGTGAGCTCCGAAGCGCCGGGTATGGCCAACTTTAACTTCGGATTGCCGGTGTCTTCTTTGCCTGGCCGTGGGATAACCGCAGAACTGAACCTTATATACAACAGCCGAGTCTGGAATAAGTCAAAAACCGCAACGAACGCAACCAAGATGACGTTCGACGTTGACAAGGGTTGGCCGGCGCCCGGTTTCAGACTCGGATATGGCTATTTGGAATATGTTACTGATCCTGACAATGAGTTTATGAATGTGGTTGAGCCGGATGGCACTCGGCACAAATTGGAAATCGCAACGGGTGACGTCAACGGTAGTCGATACGATTCATATGATGGCACTTTTGTCAACCTCTATATCCCAAACGGCGGATCGCCGTATGCAACCTTCCCTGATGGTACGCGCGTAACCTATGGCGTCTCAGGGGAGGTCTCGACAAAGTATTACCCAACAAAGATTGCGGACCGCAATGGCAACTTCATCCTGATAACTTATGCCGGAACGAATGGTGCGGGTCCGCGAATCCTATCCGTCCAAGATACACTGAGTCGCTACTTACGGTTTTACTATGCCACTAACAATGATCTAGTCACCATCACCGCCCCGGGATTCAACGGCTCTCCCACCGAACGGCAGATACTTCGTTTCTATTATCAGGACATCACGGTTAATCAGAGCGGCTTATTTCAGTCCGGCATTGTAATTTCAGCGCCGACTACCGCGCACGTGGTTCAATACGTGTATGAAGCTGGTAGCGTTGAGTCAAACCAGGCCCACATTGGGTATAAGTACGCCTACTCACCGTATGGGATGATTTACGATATCAAACAGTTTCGCGGCATGACGGTCTCTAGCACTAGTCAAACGCAAACGGGATCGGTCTCGGTCGAAGGCACTCAGGCTGCCGTAACTACTTATAATTACCCGACCTCAACCAGTAGTCTGTCGAATGTTCCCGCCTACACGACTCGGACGGATGATTGGGCTGGTCGTACATCGTCTCAACCTGTCTATTCTTTTACGGACAATCAAACCACAGGAGTCTCGACCGTCACCGCTCCGGATAGCACGGTGACGGAAACAACCCGTAACGTTCATGCAGGATTGTGGGATGATGGCCTAATCGTCAGCGTAAAAACGAAGATTGGCTCAACGATATTGTCGCAAGTCTCCTACACATGGGAGCGTGGTCCGGACGCTATGGGTACCCCAGCGAATCCACGTTGGCAGAAAGTTGAGATAACAAATGAGGCTGGTGAGAAACAGACCGTTACTTATGAATACGATACTACTCCAAACTACAACAACGTCCGTAAGATGCACGAGTATGACTTCGCCTTGTCGGGACTTGGCACCGAACTGCGACGCACCGAGACCAGTTATGTGACCAGCAGCTCTTATACCGATCGAGGATTGTTTCACCTGCCGAGCAGCGTTCAGGTCTATGGGCCGGTAAGTGGGACCATGACACTCTTTTCTCAAAAGGACCTCTTTTACGACGAAACGTCCCTTACGTCATATGTTGACATCACCTCCAAGATGTGGACCGATCCCAACACAGCCTCTCGCGGTAATCGGACCAGGATCCGAAGTTATCCGGATGTCAGTAACCTGAGCAGTTACATAGATCACACTACAACCTTTGATGTAGCAGGCAACCCTCTTACCACTCAGGTTGATTGCTGCCAGCAGAAAAGCGTTGCGTATTCCAGTTCTTATAATTATGCCTATGTGACCTCTGTGACACGTGGTACAACTCCAAGTTTGACGACTGCTGTCTCCTACGATTTCAACACAGCCTTAGTGGCCCAGGCTACGGATGCGAATAGTCAGATAACTTCTTACTCATACAATTCTGATTCATTGCGCCTGGACCATGTCGATTTCCCCGATTCGGGTCGTGTGAGCTACTCGTACTCTGATGGCCTTATGGCTGACAGCGCCGGTCGCTTGCATTTCCTCGTAACAGCGACAACAAAGCTGGACTCTCTCCGATCGGTTAGCAGTAAGACCTATTTTAACGGGCGAGGTGACGTTACTCAGACGTTCAGCTCTAATACTTCAACTGATGGTTGGGTAGTTGACGATGTTGAATACGACGTAATGGGTCGAGCGTACCGCACGAGCAATCCATACTATTGCACCTCAGACTACGGCACTTGTTCGATCAATCCATCTGGCTTTTGGACAACGAACAGTTTTGACAATCTCGGGCGAGTGACCCAGGTCACCATGCCACGTGGAGACGACAATAATTCCCTTACCACCTCAGTACAGACGACGTATGCTGGCTCTGTTACGACCGCCACAGATCAGACTGGAAAACAACGTCGACAACTAACTGATGCGTTAGGTCGCGTGGTGAGAGTTGATGAGGCGGATAACAATGGTAGCCTCGGAACAACTAGTTTACCGAATCAGGCGACCTACTTTCAGTATGATGTCTTTAACAACGTGGTTCACGTAACCCAAGGTTCTCAAAATCGCTTCTACAAGTACGATTCCCTCAGTCGACTGGTTCGCGAGCTACAGCCAGAGCAGACAGTGAATTCGAGCTACAACCTTTCCGACTCACTTACCGGGAACAGTTCCTGGACCAGTCAGTTTCAATACAACTCGAATGGACTACTAACAGATGCTTACGATGCTCGTGGCAATCATTCGATTATTAGCTACGACGGGTTAAATAGAGTTACGAACGTAACCTATTCGGACTCCACTCCGACGTCCACCTACTACTACGATTCACAAACGCTGCCTTCGGGGGCACCAAGTTTTTCGCGTGGTTCGTCGGCCGGCCGAGTAGTGGCAATGACATATGGTGGAAGCTCCGCTACAACCGGAACCTATTTTGGTTATGACAATATGGGCCGAGTCAACGTTCAGAAGCAGGTGACTGGTGCGAATACTTATTCGCTTGCCTATACATACAATCTCTTAGGTTTGGTGGAATCAGAGACTTATCCTTCGGGCCGAGTCCTTAATTATTCATACGATGAGGCTGCCCGACTCTCACGGATCAGCGATGGTTCGACAACGTTTGCGAACAATCTCACATATGCTTCGAATGGCTCGTTGCTCTCGGAGACTTGGGGGAATGGTGCCGTTCATTCTCTTGCTTACAATCGGCGGTTTCAACCAATAGAGATCAAACTTAAACAGAGCTCGAGTGGAACGGAGCTTCAGCGTTACAACTATTCGTACGGCCAGGTAACGCTCTCGACTGGTAGCGTTGATTCAAGCAAGAACAACGGGCAGATCGGTCGCATTGACGCTTTCATTAATGGCGCGTCAACGAAGGAATGGGACCAGCGATTTGTGTATGACTCGATTGGCCGGCTCGCGACGGCAGGTGAATACCAACAAGGCGGTTCCACTCAAAGCTGGCAGCAGCAGTTTAGCTACGATCGCTATGGTAATCGGTTTCAGTCAGGAACTGGCAATACAGGCGTTACCTTTGTGCCAGTGCTGTCAAGCGATATCACTCCCTCGACCAATAGATTTACGACCTCAGTTACCTATGACAGCTCAGGGAACATCCTTCAGGACATGAAGTTTCGGTTGGATTCTCAAGGGTACGGAATGAACTACACGTACGACGCGAATGGTCGGCAGCTAACAGCGGCTCGCACCAACGGTGCCAACCCTGAAACATCGGTCGTTGACTGTGCCGGTCTGAACGTAAAGACAACTGCCAACAGCCTCACCCGTACGCACGTCTATGATCAGTTCGGGCAACTGGTTGCAGATTACTACGGTGCTTCTCGGGAACGTGAGAATGTGTATTCCGGGGGACAATTGTTGGCCTCCGAGGAATTCTACGCGCCGACTGTTGGAATTCATTACTTCTTAACCGATGCACAAGGATCAACCCGCACAAGAATCAGCAATAACGGCAGTTCGAGTGTTGTTGAATCACGTCACGACTACCTTCCGTTCGGTGAAGAGATCAGTAGCGGCGTCGGGTTGCGCACGACGAACCAGGGTTACGGCGTGGCCGATCCTAATCGGCGAAAGTACGGAATGATAGACCGCAGTGATGTTAACGGACTGGACCATGCGATGTTCCGGAAATATGAGAGTTACGCAGGTCGGTGGACGAGTCCAGATACTTTCGATGGTAGTTACGATCTTACTAATCCCCAGTCACTAAACCGATATAGCTACTCATTAAATGACCCAGTAAATCTCGTCGATCCTACGGGTCTGGATCCTCCACTCTGCACGATTGATGGTGTGTCTGCGAACTGCAGTACGGCAGCCAATTTCATCTCCGCTGGTGCCGGCATTTCTGGTCCAAGAGACGCCAAATACGACCGAGACAAAGGCACGTTTGTCTTTCCCGTCGCCATTGCTGTCGCGGGCGGAACTGCCGCCGGATGGATACCGCAGGGTTACCGTTACATAGGCGGCTTGACCTGGGCGAAAACCGACTATGACAAGCCGGGCGCTCCCAGTTATTCGGCGAGTCTGACAAATATCGATAATCTGCATTTGTTTAATGGCCAATGGGCTCGTCTACGCTGGGAGAATTGGTATAACGTTTATGGTGACAGAATTGGCCACCTTCCAGGCGGCGGATTAGAAACTGACTGGAACACCCAGCTGATGATTGGCGCTGGGCTAAACTCACTACGCGTCCTAATAGGTGCTGGTCTTAAAGCTGTGGTGGAGTCCGTAATTGGAGATGAGGCTACTCAGTCTCTTCGGCTGGGAAAAGGTTTTCCCACAAAGAGCGGCAGTCTAGGTAGACAGCAACCGTATGATCCGAAGACGGGACGATACCTCCGGTTCTCTGCAAACCCAGGGATTCTCCATTCGCAAGCGGCCTTTTTTTGGTTCGGTTTCGGCGAAGGTGTTGTGGTCTCTAAAACTCCTGGACCGCCAGATTTTCCGCCCGCCCAAAATGGTGCACAATGGTTGGGTCAAATGCTAGGCTATGCAGCTGGTTCTGTGGTTGGTCCCAGGTGACGTATGCCTTTATCGTGCTGGACCTATAGTAGAGTGAATCAGTCGGCCTCTACTCGATCTGAGCCCATCACAGATCATTTTGGCACTGTTAAGATTGCGGCAATGACTAACAGAATACTCTTGCTCATCCTTGGTTTATTAGCTTGCGCTATTTTGCTTGGACGCTGGCTACTCAGAAGGCCACCCAGATATAGGAGGGCTGTTGGTGATGACCTGAGTAAGTTTTTTCGTCCACTGCTACACGAGGTTTATCCCGCCTCGTTCCTCATTATCGAGGTAGGTAATAAGGACCGTTTCCTTCAGTTCCGGAGATACGAGAGAAAAAGCGAAAAAGGAATACAATTCGATTTTCCTCGGGCTCCCTGGTCCGAAACTTATTATGCGGCCTTGCGCAAACTTCTTGACGAACAGGGAATTGAGTATGTAATAGACCCTACGGGGCAAGACACAGTGGTTTCCTTTCTAACGGTTGACTTCCAAGCGGATGTACTCAAGGCCTCGCAATTCGCAACCACTGTCTTGCGGGGTGTGTTTGGATCAGACAATCGTCTAAAGCTTTATCTAACGAATTGAAGCTAAAGGTCCGAATTTGACAGGAGTCGAAAAGGAAGAGATTGATGTGCTTGCGTGGGCTACCTTTCCAACTGCGCACACGAAAACCACACTCGGCGCAAAGAACTCGTCTATACGTATGGCAAAACGTTTTTCCAAACTCTGGGCGAGGCATTGTCAACTTAACTCCAGAATGAACAGTATTAAGCTGCGGAATAGGAATAAAAGTTTCGTCATCTGTTTTATTAGCGATCGCCTAGATGCAAATGACCTCATTCCATAATGCGAATCTCGATTTCATCACTTCTTTGTAACCGCAGGCTCTGTACAGATGCCTGCCTACTCGGAAGTGCGAGGAAATGATTCCGAAGACCGAGAGAAAACGCTGCGAGTGGCCTGATGACTTAAAACGTCTCATCACACGCTCCCGCAATCTAGTTGGCTGATGTGAATTCTCGACGCGATTGTTCTGATACTTTTGTTGAAGGTGTTCGACGCTCGGCAATACTTCGGCCTTCGCCACACCATAGCTCCTCAACCTGTCTGTGATGATCACACGCGGAACATACTGCACGGTCTTCAACAGTTTGCGGAAGAACTTCTTGGCGGCTTTCTTATTTCGTTTGCTTTGGACCAGAATATCTAGAACGTCACCGTCCTGATCAACTGCACGCCACAAATAATGAATGCGGCCATTGATCTTGAGGAACACCTCGTCGAGATGCCATCGGTCGCCAGGCCGAGGAGACTTGCGGCGTAGGCCGTTCGAGTAAATCTGACCGAACTTGAAGCACCATTCTCGAACAGTCTCATAGCTGAGGGACACGCCGCGCATCGCTAACATTTCTTCAACATCGCGGAAGCTGAGCGCGAAGCGGAAGTATAGCCAGACCGAATGACCAATGATCTCAGCAGGGAAGCGATGACGATGGTAGATAGAGGATGTGCGCATCTACGGAGTATGCCGCATGGGTCGCCTGATGACATCTCCGCACTTAACCTGACAATACCTTTTACAACTCGACTTACAAGGGGGCTTATATGCCGAACCCTTCATTGTTGGGCGGTGAGATGGACCGCCGCCCTTCATCGAGTTGACGGAACGACCAATTTGATATTGAACTCCGTGTCTTCCAATTTCGGAGTCGCTTCTATAAATCGGGGCTGCCTTGGCGCGATCATGTCGTACGTTGGAGGGCTGGGGTTATACACGATAAGCCTATAGCGACCGCGCCCGACGCGGATTTTGTAGTCACCGTTCGCGTCGGCATAGGTCCCTATCAAACAATCACTGCAACCATCTCTTTGGAACACCAAGTACTGACCAGTTGCGGCCGTCTTTCCTAGCTCTGGATTGTTTAGGATTTCAACATGCCCTTTGATGGTGACCATGCGGTTGTAGACACCATCTTTCACAATCTCTTGACTATGCCCGACGATGGTGATGCCTATGATTGTCACCGCCAACGCGACAGCGGTTACTGATGCGAAAAGTTTTTGCATCTCAGTTGATCCCCGTTCCACCAACGGTCCTCTTGATCCAAGTGATCGACTTGTTGGTTTTGTTTACTTGGATGCCGCCCGCTTTGTTACGGACTATATTACCCGAATCGATTTTTGCCTTCCCAAACTCGACGGAGACAAAGATTCCGCCGCTGCCCCTTCCGAACGCCCCGTATTCCGCTCGCAATGGTAAGCCTAATGCTTGCTGTATCTCATTCACGCGATCAACCACCGGCCCTGTCTTGTGAGAATTGTCAGGGTCAGGATCGTCGAGATGGTTCGGAGTGAAGTGCGCCACCTCATGAGCAAAGACAAAGTTCAAAAAAGCGGCTTTTGCCTCCTCATCTCCCGACACCCATTTGTCATCACCAAAGTCGAGCCTGATGCGGATCGCACTCGTCTTTTTGCTATTGCCTGGCAGTAGCACTCCTGCCACTCCTGCTTGTGAGTCTCCAAACGCGACTTCTGAACTATTGTGCACTACTTCAACCGTAAACAGCTTGCTAGCGTCCGTTGAGGTTATCGCATCCGTGAGGTATTGCGTGGCTTTTAGAATGTCATTGCTGAGGCCGGTGGTATTGACTGACAAAAAGCCGTTCTTATCGACACTCACACAACTTTCGCAGCCGTAAGTGGCGTTCAATCGCCTGAGAAGTTCATCTCGATCGGCGCCGGTTACATTTCCTACATAAACCAATTCACCAATTGGATCTATGTAAACCAAAGGATTGTTACGAACATAGGCGTAAAGATTCCAACTGGCAGGATCAACGGGCGTAGTATCGTTTAAGAAATCGTCCGCAGAAGTAAACCGTCCTTGAATTGACGCGTAGTATCGCGCTACAAAGTAATCAAGCCCGGTCTCAATATCCCGTTCCTTTGAGGTGAATTTCTGCCGCAGACCGTCTGTCGCACCAAAGCCCATGCCGGTGGTGCGTCCACCGATACCAGCACCTAGTTCTTCGCCAAAGGGCATGAAATCATGGCGGCTTGCAACCCCCGCGCTGGAGTTGGTGACTACCCGTGGAGAGCCCAATGTATCAGCGGTTGTGTAGCGCGTTCCATTGGAGTTGACTGCTGTTGGCTCGATTGTAGCGGCGAGCCCATTTGATCCATAAACATATTCCTTTTTCAATGCGCCCGTTTCACCATCGAACTCCGCAAGTTCTTCACCTCGTAATCCATAAATGAATCGCAGATTTTCACCGACAAGTTTTTTGACCCGCTGGCCCTCCCCATCGTAAACATAAGCAGATGCCGCATTCACGGTTCTGATTTTGTTCTCCGCATCAAAGGTGAAGGCATGCGATGTGTCGTTTGTTAAGTTGCCTGCCGCGTCATAGCTGTAGCCACTGGTCGTGATTCGATTGTTGGAAGTGCCAAAGGCCAGATTGTGAACGCCGCCGCCATAATCAATCCAGCGATTGCCGTATTGATCATAGCCGTTTGTTTGCGACCAGCTGGAGCCGCTATTTTCTTGTGATGTCGTCAATCTGTTCAGCGAGTCATAGCCAAAGCTCTGTGAATAACTCAAGCCGCCGCCACTGTAACTAAGACTCTGAACATTACCGTTGTTGTTTGTGGTGCCGTAATTGTAGACAAGATCGAGGATTGAACTTGGTGCTCCAGTTGTACCCAACTTGATCTCGATCGGTTGAAGACGATTGTTGTAATTGATTGCGTGGACCAGACTATTACCATAAGTCTCCGTGTTCAGCGCGTTTTGAGAAGCGTAACCAATTCCGCTCACGCTTGCGCCAGGGCTGTAACTAGTCGCACTTGTACTAAGTGAGCCAAGTCTTCCCGCAGCATCATTCGAATAGCTAACTACGCGACGATCACCGAAACCGGGCACGGAAGGATAAGTTTCATTTTGAATGGAACCATTTGCGTAATAGGTTGCTTCTACGAGGTAGTTAATTGAGTCGGTTTGTTGGTACTGCTGTAACACCCTTCCAAGAGCATCATAACCGCGATACGTTCCAGCGCTACTTCCGCTACCATAGGTAATCGCGATCAATCGTCCCGCAGCGTAGCCATGAGCGAAACTCGGTGCACCCGTCGGCGGTGATTGCGCGTCGTAGAAGTAGCTGACCGTAGGGGTTTGCGGATTGTCATTATAACTCTTCGTGACGATCCGATTCAGAGCGTCGTACGTAAAAGTGGTGGTCACACTACGAGCATCAGTCTTATGCAGTAAATTTCCGTTGTTGTCATAATCAAATGTGACAGTCCCGCTTTCAGGGTTTGCTGCTGACGTTAACCGAGACAATGAGCTATAGACAAAGGTTCGGGTTTGTGCTCCTTGAGCAACCGTTTTCAAATTACCGAAAACATCATAAGTGTAACTTGTCGGCTGTACGGGCGAACTTGTGCTTCCCAAATTGCCGGTCGTGTCTGGTTCATCTATTCGAGCGAGCCGCCTTAATCCATCGATCATACTGCGCCTAACTTTGCTCGCCTGATCCGTGACTGTAACGAAATTCGCATCATAGGAAGACAGCACTGTTCCAGTGCCGGCTGAGTTTGCTCCCCAAGGCGATGGGAGAGTCGCACCGCTAAATGTCTGCGATTCAACAACGCGTCCGCCGTTGTCGCTCTGTCTGCGAGTCCACCCCATTGTTTGTTCACCACCAGCCGCGCTACTTGTTGCGGCACGATAGGGATTCGAGGTGACGATATAGGAGAATGAACCATTGTAGAGATAGCGTGCTTGGACCTTAATCCCGGTGGTCTCATCGGTAGCGCTCTGAGCTAACGCGTCTTCTAATTGACGACTAAGACGAAGACGTCCGAGCTGGTCGTAATGTTGAATTGAAACGAGTTTCGCGTCTCCCATTGTGTTCAGATCAGAACGTACGATCACTCGCCTATTCGAAGCCGAGTATTCGGTAGAAACTCGCGTTTCCTCTGTCCTATTTTCTGCTGCACGAACCAGGGTGGGTCTGCCGAAGACATCATATGTCGTTGATGTTGAGACATTGTTATCTGCATCAGTCAAGCGTGTAGTCAGACCTGTATAAAAATCGTATTCGAAGTTTTCCGTCCGCTGCACAGGAGTTTGATACGCGGTCTTTATCTGTGTTGGATAGAGATTCGAAAAACTTCCTACAAGACCATAAGTGAGTTGGGTCTGAAAACCACGAGCGTCAGTACTCAATGTCAGGTTGCCATAAACATCATACTGGCGCGACACGGAAAGCGAGTTTCCGCTAGAGAGTGGATTGCTGTATGCACCCTTCGTTGAATCCCAGGTCTTAACTTGAATTAGATTTCCAGTCGTAGCGGAATTATCGAAGAACGACTCTGTTCGTCGGTATGTCTGCACGCCATCGCCAACTTCACGTGAGTAAGGAGCGCTTCTAAGATTTGGTGAACTCGAATTCCAATAAGAGTCAGCAGAGTTCGAGGTGCCGTCGCTCGCATCCGGGGTCGGTCGCCAATAGGCCGTGGTAGTTACGCGTTTGAGAATGGCAGTTCCGGGTATTCCTGTCGGCCGACCATTAACATCTCTGGAAACGCTGCCATAATCCACCCAGTCATACTCTGCAACTCTCGTAACGTTTCCATTTTTGTCGTAATTGAAATCCTTGATTGCGGTCTTTGATAAATTCCCGAGCGCATCTTTAATCGAAGTGAACTGAGTTTTTACTACCGGATTTATTCCCATCTGCGTCGATGTAAATCCATATGTCTTGTTTTGAAGCCACAATTGCTCCACTAACTTTCCATCTGGGTATTGAGTACTGTAGGTAAGACCTGATTCTGTGGTTGAACCTGCGGTGTTGCCGTGTATTTCCGAGATGACTCCGCCATCAGGCGCAGTTACTGATCCAGTTGTGGGCGTAACACCGTAGGTCCATGTCTCTGTCACCGGTGTAGAAGAGCCGTCATATTCTTGGTTATAGGTCAAATTTTTGGTTCGTGGATAATTTCGCTGAATATCTTTCCAAAATAGATTGTCTTGACCGTCTTTTAGGTAGGCATAAGTCGACTGTGCTCCACTCGGGAGTGTGATGGAACTAAGTTCGCCGTAACCATAAGAAGGTCCAGGAGGAGCGGGGTCATTTGGCGCATTGTAGCCGAATGTATACGGCGATAATCCAGATTGGCTCGGCGGAGTTACTTGATCAACGACTGTCAAGTAATAGCCGAGACTATCTGTAGTACACGGGCTGCTCGTCGTGCGATAGGTTTTACTAACAAGGATTTGTTTCCACTTGACCGTCCAGATTTAACTCCTCGTTATTAACGCCCCATGCATGAATGTAGTCATACATAGGATTACCCCAGGGCCCGTACTCAATAACCAAAAACCGATTCATTTGATCAATTATTTTGACGGCAGAATGGCTATTCCAGGTAGTATTTTGAAACTCGACGTAGTTGTTGTTTCTGTCGTAAATACGCTGAGGAGCATTACCTCCGGTTACTCTTGATCCATCACCGAAATAGATTGTCCAAGCGTTGTTGGTCCAATCCGAATCACCGTCAGATCCAAAATAGACTCTGAAATATGTTCCGTCAGTGCTGACATAAGTTTGATTGCTGGGCAGGTTCGAATAGTAACCTGAAGGATCACCCGTCGAGCCGAGCGGCATCAGCGTATGAATACTGCCGTCAGGAAATCTGAATTGCAGCTTGTTCTTTCCCTGCGGGTTCGAAAGTAGTTCGGGCTCGTAGCGAAAATTGTAGTGCCACCCACCTTCATTACCCTCGTACAGGAACGTTTGGTTGACAAGATGATTTGCACAATCCGGAAACAACTCAGTTTCAGCAGTCCACAACTTGCTGTTGTAATTAAGCCTCACACCGGCACTCAGGCCGTTACGTCCTGGAGGCAAGGAGACGAGTGGCAAATCAACCAATAGATTGCCATTCGTTGTGTTGACGGATTCGATTTGGCTTGAAGCAAAAGAAGCGCCGGCATACATCCCAAGTTTAGGATCCTGATCTTGCGTCTGCCCGATTGCACTTGTGGCGGTAAAAGTCAGGCATAGAAACGCGATTGTAAGTTCCGGTCGGATGGGATTTCGGTTGAATGAATGTGAGATGCGCGGCATAACGACTCCCTGTTATGTTGGAGCCTCTGCACGCTGTAGGCTAGAATCCCCTTGCCCAGAACTCATCCTTTGCACAGCATTGCAGAGGTTTCGAGTTTATGGTTAGGCTCCGTCGTCAGCGCGAACTGATTGCGGAGCCGCTTTGCTTTAAATAGCCAAAAAACCGCTGGTTGAAAAGAGGTTTTAGTTTCTGTTGACGTCAGGCTCTGAAGGAGTTTAAGTCGCACCTAACGTGAGAACAATTCGCCGTGGGGGATTTCGGTTCGCAATCTACTCCCCGAGTTAGACCATTGTCAATCAAAATCGTTTTCTAAAGAATTGCGTTGGTCGACACTTCACATTGGATCACACGTCCACCAAAGTCCTCAGAGTTTTATTAAAGAAATATTAGTTGAGTTATTAATAGAACTGGATCGCGAAGTTTGTACAGAAAACCAAAAACTTTATGGACCAAACGCTGCTAGGCGTTGATGCCGAATAAGAGATGAGGTTTCTGTACCCGGCCTTTCGCAAAGCCCGCACGTTTTTTATAACTCGACTAAAGCGGTTTCTGGTGGTCCCTTTCTTGAAAGAGCTTTTCAAGTGTTAACCTAATAGCATTAACCGCACCTGCGAGAAATGAGTTCAGTCGGATTCACGGTAGGTGGGGCAAAAGAAATCGAAAAGCTGCGTGAGGCATATCAGTCAATGAACGATTGTCTTAGAAGTGCGACTGATGCCGAAGCCTGCATCGAGATCATGAACTTCGGCCGAACCGGATGTAGTGATGGCCTGCGCCGGCGATGTTCCCACGCTGGAGACCCTGGCCGCCGTTGACCTGCTCCGTCAGCATTTCCCCGACCTCAAAATTCGCGTTGTTAACGTAGTGGACCTGATGACACTTCAGCCTTCCAGCGAGCATCCACATGGTCTCTCGGATCGCGAGTTCGATTCGATGTTTGGCACCGACAAGCCGATCATCTTCGCCTATCACGGCTACCCATGGTTGATCCATCGTCTTACTTATCGTCGTGCCGCTCACAATCATCTGCACGTCCGTGGCTTTAAGGAGGAGGGCACAACGACCACGCCGTTCGACATGACAGTGAGGAACGATCTGGACCGCTTCCATCTGGCAGGTGACGTGGTAGACCGCGTGCCGAGATTGCAGCGCGTGAGCGCCCACTTCAAGCAGTTCCTGCGCGACAAGTTGGTGCAGCACAAACAGTACGTACGCGAGCACGGCGACGATTTGCCGGAAGTCAAAAGCTGGAGCTGGCCGTACTGATACATGAAGATCCTCGTGCTCAATTCGGGTTCCAGCAGCCAGAAGAGCTGCCTCTATGAGATTGGCGAAACTCTTCCTGCAGATCCGCCGGTTTGTATGTGGGAGGGTAAGATTGAATGGGATGGACCAGAGGCGACGATTGCGGTGAAGAACTGGCGTGGCGTCGCCGAGCGAAAGCGGGTCAAGGTTTCGTCGCGCGCGGAGGCGGTAGAGCATCTGCTGGCCACTTCATGGACTGGCCAAACGCAAGCACTTCGGTCCTCTTCCGAGATCGACGCTGTGGGACATCGCATTGTTCACGGTGGCCCGCATTTTGAAGATCCGGTTCTCGTCACGCCGGAGGTAAAAACGGCGATCGCCAGCGCTTCCTCGTTCGCACCGCTTCACAATGCAGCCGAACTGGAAGGCATGTCGATCGTTGAGAAGGTGCTCGGATTAGTTCCCCAATTAGCCGTCTTCGATACGGGATTTCATCGGCAAATGCCCTTGCCAGCGGCTGTCTACCCAGGCCCTTACAATTGGTTCACAGACGGCATTCGCCGCTACGGATTTCACGGTATCAATCACCAGTACTGCGCCGTCCGTGCGGCCCAACTCATGGGCCGGGAATTAAGTTCACTCAAGCTGGTGACCTGCCACCTGGGCAACGGCTGTTCGCTGGCCGCGATTCGTGAAGGTCGAAGCATTGACACGACGATGGGATTCACCCCGCTCGAAGGCCTGATGATGGGGACTCGCTCGGGCTCTATGGATCCGGGAATCTTGACCTACCTGATGCGACAAGGTCAGCTAGAGGGTCAAGAAATCGACGAAGTGCTCAACCAAAAGTCGGGATTGCTTGGAATCTCAGGCGTCTCGGGTGACATGCGCGAAATTCTGGATGCGATGAAACAGGGCAATGCGCGAGCCAAGCTAGCGTTTGACATCTATATCCATCGTCTGAAGGCCGGCATCGGCGGCATGTGTGCGGTGCTCGGAGGAATTGATGCGCTCGTCTTCACGGCCGGAGTCGGGGAGAACTCCGCAGACGTACGCGCAGCCGTCTGTAGCAATTTGGGGTGGCTTGGGATTGAAATCGACGCGACAGTCAACGCCGGACTCTCTGTTGAGGGGGACATCGCCAGCCCGGATTGCAGAGTACGAATCCTGGTTATTAGGGCGCAAGAAGACTGGGCCATTGCGACAGAATGTTGGAACCTCATGTCAGCGCACGGGAGACTTTCACAGAGTCAACGACTCTGAATCGTGACTGAAGGGGAAGTCGATAACAACTAGGAGGGAATGTCAAAAGTCCTAAAATCATTGGTGGCTGCAACTTTTGAAAAGGCAAATACTTAAAGTTCTTGCCGAGATGATAATTCAAAACTCCAAGGTCGTCGGTTCGAGTCCGACCTCCGCTACCATTTCCTCAATAGATTCAAAAACTTACGTCGTCAATTCTCTACTCCCAGGCCTTGTTGATCTCAATGACGAGTCCTTTATATATACGAGTCCTTTATATATAGCGGCCACGGAGGGAGGAAACTAGTTATTGAGACCGTGAGGCCAAAACTCCCAAGCTTGGAAATCCGCCGTGCATATATGCATATATATAGACAGGAAATCGGCTAGAACAGCCATAACGCTGATCACTTGCTCACTCACAGAATCTCAGAACCACAGAGAACTTAAATCAGTTATGAAGACTCGAGCCGTTTGCCTAGCTGAACGCTCTTGCCACGACCTATCACGACGGTTCGGGTCTTGTCCCTGTAGCGAACACTTGTTCGCGTTCCCCAAACGCTCTTGAGGTGAGCGTTAGTCAGCCGGCCGTTAACCCAGGTTATATCGACTTCAAAACCCCCTCTGGCCCTCAACCCTTTCACACTCCCGTTGGGCCATACTTTTGGCAACGCTGGCAAGAGGTGGATTTCTCCAGCGTGCGACTGCAAGAGCATTTCTGCAATCCCTGAGGTTGCTCCAAAATTTCCGTCGATTTGAAATGGTGGGTGTGCATCAAAAAGATTTGGATAAACCCCACCACCTGGATTCTGCACACCCGGTTGATACACAGGCGTCAGAGCTCTTGTAAGTAGTAGGTAAGCATGATCGCTGTCTAGTAATCTAGCCCAGAAGTTTAGTTTCCATGCCAGACTCCACCCGGTACCGACATCCCCTCGCAACTCCAGAGTCTTTCGAGCAGCGGAGAATAATTCCGGTGTCTTGTCTGGAGTGATCTGGTTGCTGGGAAATAACCCATAGAGGTGTGACACGTGTCGATGTTGGCGCTCCGGCGCTTCCAGGTCCCAGTCCTCGAGCCACTCCTGAAGCTGTCCGCTCTTGCCAATTTGCATCGGAGCTAACCGATCGCGTGTGAGTGCAAGCTTGTCTGCGAATGCGCGATCAATTCCAAGTACTTCCGACGCCTTTATACATTGGGAAAAGAGATCGCGAAGGATTTGCATGTCCATGGTAGCGCCAGCACAGATTGCAACGTCAGTGTGATGTCGGTTTTCGGGCGATAACGTTGGGCAGGTTACCAGCCACTTATGCGTTGGTTCTTCAACAAGGGTATCCACGAAGAACTGAGCCGCACCTTTCATCACCGGGTAAGCTCGTCGCAAGAACTGCTGATCGCCACTAAATTCGTAGTGATTCCAAAGGTGAGTGCACAACCATGCGCCGCCTGTCGGCCACATGCCCCACAGTGGACCATCTATCGGAGCCGTTGCACGCCAAAGGTCTGTGTTGTGATGACAAACCCAGCCGCGCGCTCCGTAGTGAACTCGCGCAGTACGCGCCCCGTTCTCGACGAGCTCACCTACCATCCGCAGCAATGGCTCGTGACACTCGGCGAGACTCGTCGTTTCTGCCGGCCAGTAGTTCATCTCGGTGTTGATGTTGATTGTGTATTTGGATTCCCACGGCGGAGTCATCGACTCATTCCACAGCCCTTGTAGATTCGCAGGCTGCGTACCAGGTCGCGATGACGAAATCAGGAGGTACCTGCCATATTGGAAATACAATTCTGCAAGTTGGGGATCGTTTCCTTTTAGAAACTCCGCAGGCCTCAAGTTGGTGGGGAGGTGAGCGGCTTCTGTCGTTCCAAGGTTAAGATCGACACGACGAAAGAGTCGCCGATGTTCTTCGATGTGCGTGGCGCGGAGTTCTGCAAATGATTTTTGCCGCGCTTTTGCTAGAGTCTGGGACGACATTTTCTCGGGATCACCACTCGTATCCCTGTAGCTTCGATAGCTCGTTGCCGCAGCTAACAGGAGCAGGACCCGATTAGCTTTGCGAACGGAGATGCTTTTGTTTTCAGTCGCAACGCTTCCGCCATCAGCGATCACCGTTAAGCGCGCATCGAATTTCAACACACCTTGAATACCATTCGCATCACCGTTTTGTCCTCGCATGACTAAAGTATTTCCTGTGTCAGTTTCAACGCTGCTGCGTTGCACTGATGAGAGACTGGCATTGAAACTAATTTGATCAGGTACATTGGCGGTGAGGTGTAGGACAATAACCTGATCAACAGGGCTTGAAAAGATTTCTCGAGAAAACTTGGGTCCGCCCGCGACGTAAGTGACAGTCGCAATCGCGGTGTCCAAATCCAGTTCACGTTTAAAGTTCGAAGCGTTTTCGTGTCCAGCGAAATCTAAAGTCAGATCGCCGAGGGGTTGGTACGGCATCTGTTTCAACGGCCGCGCCATCATCTTCGCGCCGATGAGACCGCTAGCTTCCTTATATTGACCACCGAAAATCAGCCGTCGGGCTTCAGGTAATGTTTCCAACGCTTCTGGATTGCTGGGATCATACGGCCCACCGGCAAAGATGGTGTCCTCGTTGAGTTGAAGTTTTTCATTCGCTGTTCTGCCGAAGATCATTGCGCCAAGGCGTCCATTGCCAATAGGCAATGCCTCAACCCACTCAGCTGCCGGTCGGTCATACCACAACACAAGTGGCCGACGGGTGGAATCTCGCTGATTCATCCCCGATCCGCGACCTTGGAGCGCCTTCGGTAAGGCAGCGGCCAGGACGGTCTGCACTAGAAATCTTCTTCGGCTAATCTGCACTTTCCGATTTTGGCGCGTGAGAATTATTTAATAGGGTAAGGCACTTCAGGGATTAGTTTGGGCGCGCCCACTCCTCCTTCGTTTATTCACTCTTCAACTGTGATTCTGGCACTCGAAGTTTACAATGGCAGCCATTGCACTGCGCAATTCACCATCCCCGCATGTCGAACCACAAGCGGGCATTGGTCAATAAGAGACAGCGGCGAGAGTAGCATCGGGTACGGAGCCTGCCCAAGGATCGAATATGATGGCAGCACTTCTTGAGTCAGAGTGCGCTGGATTGAAACAAGTGAGGCCATGAATGATGATTAACAGATTCTTCTCTGTAATCGCTTTAGCGATGACTCTTACAATGAGCAGTCAAGTTACTGCACAGGTACAGACCGAAATACCGCGGGTGGTTCCTGGCGCGCAGCCCGTAACGGAGCAGCACATCAAAGTACATGGCACTGCCCTTGAAGGTAATTTGGAGGGAGATGCCGTTGATCGTGACGTGCTCGTATATTTGCCACCCAGTTACAACCGACAGAAGTTGCGACGCTACCCAGTTGTGTACGCTCTGCACGGTTATTCAATCGGTGCAGAGCAATGGGTCCGGGAAATACACGTGCCTCAGACAATCGAGGGGGCATTCGCCCGAGGCGCCAATGAAGTGATCGTCGTCGTGCCCGATTCAAAAACACTGCACAACGGCTCAATGTATTCGAGTTCGGTGACGACCGGAGATTTCGAACAGTTCATCTCCCGCGATCTGGTTTCATACATCGACGGTCATTACCGCACGATACCGAACCGCTTGAGTCGCGGACTTGTGGGCCATTCGATGGGAGGATACGGAGCGACGCGCATCGGCATGAAGCACGCTGACGTATTCGGAAGTGTGTACATCATGAGCCCGTGCTGTCTGTCACCGAGGCCAGTTGGACCAGCGAATCTGGAACTGGCGAAAACGTTAGAGGCAGTGAAGACTCCTGAAGACTCCGCAAAGCTGCCGTTCTTCCCCCGCGCTCAACTCGCTACTGCAGCTGCATGGTCGCCCAACCCGAAAAATCCGCCGCTCTACCTGGACCTTCCGACGAAGGACGGCGTATCTCAGCCCGACGTGCTCGCGAGGTGGGCGGCCAATGCGCCACTGGCATTTGTGGATCAGTACGTTGGAAGTCTTCGCCAGTACCGGGCGATAGCAATAGACGTCGGCGATCAGGACGGACTACGGAACGACGCCAGCAAACTGCATGAAGTCCTTGACAGGTATGGAATCACTAATAGCTTCGAAATATATCAGGGCACGCACACGAGTAAGGTGGCTGACCGCTTCCAAAATAATGTGATGCCATTCTTCAGCCGTACCCTTTGTTTCGAACGGGGCTGCCGTTAGTCTAAGCTTGTGCGCGTCCAAAATTTCGTGCCGAGTTGACGGTATAAAGTGGGCACACAGTTTGGCACACAAAAATGTGCAGAGCGTGCAGTTGAAGCAGTGCATGCAGTGCGAATTTTTCTTAGGAAATTTGATGCTTGTTGATTCCAATGGACTTCACCAGGGGTAGAGCACTACTTGACACGGTAGCGGTCTGCAATTAAACCGTAGGTTGGCGTGACCAACATTACTAGGCGTCACAACATATTTCTCCTCGCAAAAATCCGGTGGCCATTTTGTGTCCAAAACAGAGAGCACATGAGGTGTAAGGAATTGTAGGAATGGGATTGAGTGTGAAACGCACTAAAACTCTCGGTGGCTGCAACTTTTGAAAAGGCAAATACTTACGTTTTCGCCGGGATGGTGATTCATAACCCCAAGGTCGGAAGTTTCTTTTCCCGACTGGCATGCTGTGCCTCAGTATGAGCGGCAGATGAGGGAGTTACTTTTTCGTACCAGGCGTGACGTATCTTGCTTTGACGGCTGAAACGTCGGTAAATACTGCTTGGTAGCTCGTAGTACAATGCGACAACCTGGACTTAAAATCCGTTGTGGGTGACGAAGTAGTTCGAATTCGAGTTTTGGCATCGTAGTCACTCAGGATTCAAGGCTTTGTGCGGGCCTATTAACGCAGAACAGATGCAACTAGTCTCCTAATCTTTTAGGATTCCAACTGGCCAATACGTGGCCAAAAATAACAGCACATGACGTATAAGCGATGGAAAGGAATGGGAAGGAATGTAAAAACCTTTGATTTTCATCGGTGGCTGCAACTTTCGAAAAGGCAAATACTTACGTTTTTGCCGAGCGTCTAATTCGCAATGCGGAGGTCAGGGGTTCGACCCCCCTCTGCTCCACCAATAACTCACATCACATCAATAATTTAGCAGTGCAGTCCTCCTTGGTCCATTTTCCCAACTGGCCAAAATGTGACCAGAAAGAACAGCATGGAGGATCAAAGAACCGTAAGCAATGTCAACGAATGTGAAAGCCAAGGTTGAGTTTACGTCTGTAAGTATTGGAAAGTCGGAGCGTTATCACGTTCATGTGTAATGCGGAGGGCTGCTGCACTCGGTCCAACACCTATTCAGCGAAAACTTGATGGGCGAAAAACACGGCAATCTATGCTGGCTCGGCGTCCTTCCCTTTATCCCTTCACCAATAAGAGCCTTCGCCTCTCGCGAGGATACTTGCGGTGTTGGAAGTTTCAGTATGGATCTACTCATTCAAACTTACATTAGACGGAAATGTTTGAAGATTTGTATCTCTTAAAAAATCGAATTCCAACCCGCCTAGCCAAATAGATATGCATACCGCTTCGTCAACAAGTGTCTCGCAAATGCATTTACAAGGCGGCTACGACTGCGACACTCATTGATCAGCAATCCATCATCGATGCTGATTGTTTCGTGAGTCTCGTCTCGCATTACCTCATTGGCAATTCTATTTCGAATCATATCCAAAAACGCGCAGTGGCCCAGCGCCTCCGCTGTTATTCGTGCTTCGAATCCCAGTTATAGGAATACAACCGAGCATGCACACTGCTTCGCGCTGAGATCACTCTGATAGTTAAGACTCAGACTACCCGGTGCCGGTCCTGGAATCTTCGATGGTTTAGCGCCACTTGAAGACACTCAAGATGTTTGAGAAATCGTCTGTCCACACCTGAGCGTCTGCCCTGCCGTTTAGAATTTCAGCGAATGGCTCCTGCATCAATGCTGCAGAATCCGCAGCGTTGCGCGACAGTACCACCCACTTCGATGGATCTCTGTCTCCCTCACTCGGCCTCTTATCAAATAAGGCTACGCAGGTGAGATTTCTACTCCGAGCCAAATCGGCAACTACACCACTGAGATCCAAGTTCCGATTCGAAATGTGCAACACGAGCAAACCGCCCGGCGCTAGTTTAGTCAGATATAGATCCACCGCTTCCTGCGTCATGAGATGAACTGGAATGGCGTCGCTACTAAACGCGTCGATCAGAATCAATCCGTAACTTGCTGGGACGGCATCTCGTAATTTCAAACGAGCGTCGCCAAGCACAACGTTCATGGGCGCTTTGGCACAACTGCTCATGTAGCTGAAGTATTGCTTGTCACTCGCTATTGATACGACTGCAGGATTGATTTCGTAAAAAGTCCAAATTTCGTTCGGTTTAGAATAGGTTGCCGCAGCACCAGCACCGAGCCCCACTATCGCTATGTTCTGATTTACCGGATGATCTTGATATTGGGCAAAAATGCTGCCTAATGGTCCACCTCGATGATGGTAAGAGAGTGGCTCGCATAGCCGTTCAGTCGTCATTTTTTCTCTGCCATGTACGGTAGTACCGTGAAGAAACGAGTGAATGCTCGCGTTCTCATCATTGGTTACTCGCAAGACGCCAAAGAAGTTTCGTTCGCTGTGTATCGTCTTCGTGTTTGCGCCGGTAACGAATCCCGATCCCAACATCACAGCACCTAAAGCAAGCGCGAAGCGCAATGGTCGACGGCGGAATGGATAGGATACGAAGAGAGGCACAGCAAGCACGAATAACAGGCTTGCCACTTTGCCGGGCGCAATTTTGTCGGTTATGAATCCCAGTGCGAAGGTAAAAATAAAAATGACGGTTGGGAGTAGAAAATCCATGCGCAGTGCTCGCCGTGTGTTCCGCCCCGTTTCCTGCCTGGGCAATAACAGGCACGCCAGTAACATCACTAATGGATATTCAATAACCGAACTAAAGATCAGCGGAGCGATTAAGGCATTGAATATTCCACCCACGACGCCCCCGACAGAGAACCATACGTAAAATTCCGGCAGATGCCTGGCGTTAGGTCTATCATTTGCCAGCTGACGATGGCACACAAATGCGACGACAAAGAAATAGAGCAAGTGAAAAAGAATGAGGATTCTCGCGCCGTCCGAACTCTCCAAAAGATGGATCAGCAGCAAGACGAGTGTGGCCCCAGGCAATATAACGATTGCCCATCGCAATGAAAGAATTTGCCGGCGCGCAAAAGCAAGAATAAGAGTCAGGAGATATAAAGCGAGAGGAATAATCCACAAGAGTGGCGCTGAAGCGATATCAACCGTAATGTAGTTCGTCACTCCCAACATCAAACTGGAAGGAACGAATGCAAGTAACACCCAACGCGCCCGGCGTTTGAACGATAGAACTTCAATGTCGTTTTTGCTCGGGATGTCTTCATCGTTCACTTTTTCTGCCGTGTGTTTTGGCGGCGTTCGCCAAAGTAAGAACGCACAAACTCCTACCAATAATAGGAGCAGAAGATAGACGGCGGTCCAGATGCGACTCTGTAACCGCAGCGTTAAGAATGGTTCCAACAATGCGGGATAGGCCAACAGTGCAAGCAGACTACCTGCGTTTGAGGCCGAGTAAAGAAAATAAGGATCTTTCGCGGACGAGTGGTTTGTGTATGAGAACCACTTCTGCAACAACGGACTATTGCTTGAAATCATAAAGAACGGCAAGCCCACAGTTGTGGCAAGACAAGCCAACAGCCACAAGGATGGATTACCCGTTGCAGGCACGGAATTTATCCACGATGATTTAAGGCCGATTGGTAAGCTCACCAACGCAAGCCCGAGCAATAGAACTTGCGAGACTAACTGTCGCCGCAAAGACCAACGCGACACGATTAGTGCATATCCGTAACCGGCGAGTAATGCCGCCTGAAAAAACACCATGCAGGTGTTCCAGACAGCAGGGGTTCCACCGAGGACTGGTAGCAGCATCTTCGCGATCATCGGCTCGACCGAAAACAGCAAAGCGGCACTCACAAAAATCGTCAGGCCAAAGAGGAGGGTAAGGAAACTGATTTGCATCTTCATGTGTATGCGGCCCCGCGCAGTTCGAAATCGAATAATGGGTTGAAGTGCTCGTTTAGTGGTGGATATTGACGGGCGGTTCAAGGAGATTCCTTGAGGTGAGCAAAGGCATATTAACAAACGCAGATCAGCTTGTGGAGTCTTTTTTAGGTCTCGACGGAGAGGCTTCGCTTATCAGGAAAATCGGCAAATTTAGAACCATTTTTTGAGGACCAACCATATTGTGTTTCAGCGCGTACGGGATTGAGGTATTGACTCTTGGCACTGTCGCAGGACATCGTCACTGGTCAGCGCCCTCATAAATTCGACAATCTCGTTCACTTCTTTGTCTGTCAAATGCAGTGGCTGTATTTGGCGATCCAGATTCGCATTTGGATTAGCACCTCGATTATAGAACTGCACTACACCAATGAGAGTCTTTACCGAGCCGTTATGCATATAAGGCGTTGTCAACTCAACATCACGTAGCGAAGGCGTTTTGAACGCACCAAGATCCTTCGCCTCTTTGGTAACTAAATAGCGACCCAGTTCGGAGAATCCGTTTGCATGAGACAGTACGGGTGCGGCTGGTCTTGTTTGAGTCGTTGGAAAAAAGATGGCTGCATCAGGAGAGCCGTTTTCGATCAGTTTTTGGAATCTAACCAGTTCCGGAAAGTCCATCCCTTTTGTGAACACGCCCGTATTATGGAAAAGAAAATCTGTGAAAAACGGGGAGTCACCGCTGAACTTGTGACATACAATGCATCCGGCTTTTCCCTTGAACAGTTCCCACCCACGTTTCTGTGGTTCTGTTATTGCCGCCCAGTCGCCTGCAATGAATCGATCAAAGGGTGAATTCCCCGACAGCTGTATTCTTTCGAATGTTGCGATCGCCTTCGCAATATTCTGAAGCGTAATGCCTTGGTCCTTAAATATCCTTTTGAACTTCAAGCGATAATTCGGAACGGCCCTAACGCGCTCAACAATTGCATCACCATTTTCCATACCCATCTCAAATGGATTCATCAGAGGCTGTAACACTTGATCCTCCAGAGACGTCGCACGCCCATCCCAAAACAATCGATCGCTGAACATTGCATTTAGGATGGACGGTGTATTACGTGGGCCGGATGTTGATGAGACTCCGACAGCTACGACTTGGTGATCAGTGAACGCGTGCGCCGGATCGTGGCAGGTCGCGCAGCTTACTGTCTGATCAGAAGAGAGTCGCTTGTCAAAATAGAGTGTTTTCCCCAGAGCTACCTTTTTAGGAGTGACAGGATTATCCGGAGGATTTCGACGACGCCACAAGGAAAAGCTTAAGCCCAGCGGTATTGGAATCTGAGGCTCTGTACACGAGTGCGTCGAACGGAACCGTTTTACATTGTTAGAGATGTCAATTGAGCTTGATGCTTCTGAAAACGAAAGGATTATGGAGATCGAACAAATGACTCTAAAGATTGGTATCAGAAGGTTGAGCCCTGATGTTTTGAACTCATTCAGCCTAATCCATTTACTGTAGGTCCGGAAACGCATGCATCGAATCAGACTATTAATTATGAATCTGATCGTCACTGAGAATTGCTTCTAACCCAGCATGAAGCTTTTCGTCTGTGTCCTTAGTATCTTTCCAGGTTTCGCTGAAATGAACGGTCTCTTTGGCTTCTCTAAGAGAGATGTCTTTCAGAAGTATGAGCGCGCGAATAGAATCAATCTTGGAACAGTTGTTGCTACGAAGAAATAGTAGAATGTCCTCCGTCGTGTGCCTGTCAGTTAACATGCTCTTACACTGTTCAATCAACGTTTGAAATTGTGCGTTCATGCCTTCGCCTCATCTCTTTAATGGTATCCTGACACTGACGACTCTACCAGGATTCGCCCCACCGTATCTGATACCCGTGATCTGAAGTTCTTTAAATCCTAAAGCGCTCGCCTCATTGGCTAATTGCTGACGCAACTCTAGCATTTCGCGGGTTCCAAGTTTTAACCCCTCGGCATTAGTGGGATATACCGCGAAGTTATCAAGTTTTAAGATCTTTCCGTCGACGCTTATGTCAGCCATCATCCCGAGTTTGCCTTGAGAGGAACCGATTTCCGCGTAATAGCTACTCCCCTTGACGAGTTCAAGGGAGGAGAATAATGGGCCGAGACCCTCAAGGGCGGCACCAAGAAGGACATTGTGCATGTTTGCTTTGCTTCCGTTGATGAGGTCGCGAAACATTTTTCTGACTTTGTCCGCTCGGTCATCGCCATCGTCCCCTGGATTATTAGGTTTCAACCCTGACGGATCTCGAAAGTTGATCGGATCATTTCCGACGTAAGCGTAGACATTTGTTCCTCCCGCCAATCCAATTGGATCCTCAGCTATGAAGCGATGCAATATCGGGGAATAATATCTATTGCGATAGTAGTAGAGTCCAGTATCATCATTTTCGCGACCTGCGTATTGTGAAGCATTGTTACTTAGTGTGCCCCCGTTGGTAGTTGAACCAAACGGCTCGTATGTGTATTGAGTCTGTACTGTACCGGTTGCATCAGTTAAAGCGAGTGTACTTCCTAACGCATCCGCAATAATTCCGAAGGTTCCGTTGGCCTCGGTTCTGGTGAGTGGTTCGTCCAGATCTCCAGTAAGGAGTGTCGCTGTGGCACTCCCACCGCTCGATTCCTGAACCAAATTATCTCCGTCCAGCAAAAATGAAGTTGAAGTTCCATTTACGGTGAGGCTCACTCGATTTCCAACCCCGTCGTACATAAAGCTTGCAGTTAGACCCTGCTTAGAAAGTGACGCTAACTGATTACGTGCATTCCAGACGTACGACGTCGTGCCGTCACTAGTGAGATTGCCGTTTAGGTCATAGGTTAGTGTCTGGCCTGCGAAAGTTGTTTGCTGATTCGCAGAGTTATATGACGTGGAGCCAACAGACTGAGGCAAACTGGCTCGCGCATAACTTCCTCCTACATGCGTCCTCCGCCCTGCGAGGTCATACGAGTAGGTAAGACTTCCCAATTCAGTTGCGCCATGTTTGTAGGTAAGTGCAGTTAGTTGAGAGGAATCATCGTAGGTATATTCCGTTACGACACCATTTGGAAGAGTTAATGATGTGCGACGGCCCGCCACGTCATATGAAAGAGTGACTATTGCACTGCCTTGCGTTATCTGCGTTAAACGATTCGCATCATCGTAGCTGTAGTTAACGGCGGGCTGACCCGTTACAGTAGCGCTGGTGCGACGGCCTGCGGCATCGTATCCGTAACTAACTGTGCCCTGCGCGTTTGTCTTGCTTGTTAAGCAATCCAACCCGTCATAAGCGAACGTCGTAGTCCCCGAAATCGAATCCACGACTTGAGTCAGACGATTGCCTGCATCGTATGTAAAAGTCGTATTTGTTGAATCCGCGTACGTCACCTGAGTCAGACGGTTGAGAGGATCATAGCTGTAGCTTGTTATCTGATTCTTCCGATCGGTTACCTGGTGCAAGGTGCCGTCGGGATTGTATTCGTAGGTCGTGTCGTGAAGGAGCGGATCCGTCCGAGTCGTAACTTGATCCGAATTGTTGTAGGCATAACTGGTGACTCCGTTCCGCGCATCGGTCAAATTCAACAGATTACCATTCGGATCGTAAGCAAAGTTGGTTGTGCCCTGAAGCGCGTCAGTAATGCGGGTCAGCCGATTCAGTGCGTCGTACTCATATCGAACTCGTTGTCCTAGAGAATTGCTTCGGCCCACAACTCGGCCCAAGCTATCAACAAATTGATTGCTGGTCCGGCCTAAAGCATCGGTGATAACGACGAGATCGCCACCATCATAACTAAATTGCACGATGTGGTTCAGCGGATCCGAAACTGAAGTAAGAAGCCCAGAACCGTTGTAGGAAAGATTTGTTGAATGGTTAAGCGCATCCGTAAAGCTGATTAAGTTCCCCTTTTGATCATAGCCGAAAGTGATTGAGTGGGTCAGTTACGCTCGCGATTCCATGATAAGTCGGTTCGTAGGTGAATTGGGATGAAACCGCGTTTGCTGTTCCAGCTAGAGCCGTAACTTGGGTAATGTATCCTTCAGAATCTCTCGTATAGCTGGTTGTGCGATTAAGTGCATCGGTAACGCTCGAGATCAGGTTTGTGCCACTCTGTCGCTGGTAGGTAATGGTCTCCTCTTGAGCGGTTCCTAAACCTCTAGTGTCTGTTAGCACTAAGCCACTAGAGTTAAACGTCATCCGACGAATGTTGGCTTGTGGATCAGTGATATCCGTCTGGGTAATGTTTCCTGATCCATTCAGTGTGTAGTCAAATTCATAGGTCTTAGTATTTGCGAGAGTTTGCTTCACAATTCGGCCACCGAGATCGTATTCATTTGTAAAATAGACAATACCCTTGGCATCTTTGATTGTGAGCATTCTGTGAGACGAATCGTACGTGTATTCTGTGACGCCTGAGTTTGTATTCGTTACTTTCCATAGGCGACCTGTTGCGTCATACGTATAGCCTACCGTTCGACCGCTGTTGTCTTTAGCCTGCACGATGCGGTTATTTGAATCGTAGGTAAACGCTATCCACCTGCCATTCGGAGAAGATACCTGCGTGATATTTCCACTTGTACCAGCACTCCATCTGATGGTTATCTGATTTCCGTTGCGGTCTCTAATTGATTGCAGAGGAGCGTTACTTCCGAACACCAGAACCGTTCCATCCTTAAGAGTTAAGTTCCAGCCATTTCCATTCCAAGCGATGCGGGACTTATAAAAGGCGGTTGGCGTTTCAGTATGTTCGAACACTGCATCGGTATAACCGGTTCCGGGCGTGATTCGCACATAATGGATACGGCCACCGTCAGGCAGGATAAGATTTGTCTCCTGGTACTGGGAGAGGATTCCGCCCCAAAGGAAGATTGCAAATGGATGTGTGGCTCCGATACCAAACGCTCGTGAACCACTGTCTTCTGGACGATAGACGCGGGTCAAACTGATCGGTAGAGAATCGGGGAGAAAGAAATCCGTCTGACTATATAAGAACAGACCGCTACCGGGATCAACTGGATCGCCCGCCGGACCTCCCGATGCCGGGGTTGCCGGTCCAGTAGGATTGTTCCCTCCATTTGGCCCCCCTGAATCGCCACCACCACTGCAGAGGAAAGGTAAGATCCTAAAATACCAACTAGGATCGTCTCCAGGCTTTTTAGCTTTGTCTGCCGGTTGTGGGTTACCAGTCTGGTCCATAAGTCCACTGAATTCATACAGCACAACACCCGGATCAGGAATAACTTGTTTCCCATTAGCACTCACAGTGCCCTGACCGTAGATGTACCATCCTTTTTCTGTTGGGTCATAGTTCCAGAAATTGATCCGCGATCCTGGAGGATCATTAGTAAAGTTTGGGTAGATAACATATGCGCGCGGAGGAATGACTTGAGCGCCTCCAGGCTGAATCGTGAAGAAGGTTGGCACATGCACTCCTGGAGGTAGCGGAAATGGTGGCTGGTTGGTTGGAATGGCTGTGATACTAACCTGAGTGACTACGTTACCCTCCAAGTCACGGATAAGAGTTCCGGTGGGCAGGTGAAGCTCCAGCCCTGGAATATGCGGGGTCGTAATCACCGTTTCCTTAACTGTTGGAGATGTGATCAAGGCGGCGTGGGCGATATCCAATTTCGGCATCCAGATTATAAAGGGCAAGACATTGGTCTTACTGGATGTCAAATCTACGCCTTCACGGAATATCCCATAGACATTCCCGCGGTTACTGGCAGTACGCCCATCGATTAATAGGACCTGATGCCCCGCACTCACAGACGTTAATAAAAATCTTCCCGTACTGTCCGTGCGTACTCTGCTGCTCCCAATGCTGACGCTCACGTCAGTCAAAGGTTCACCGCGCAAAGTTAGTACCTTTCCGGATAACGCGGTTTGTCCAGCAGTCGCTTGCAATGCTGGCTGTTCCTGCCAAGCCGACTTGACGGGTTTGCTTCGCCAGTCACCTCGCAAATTGTCAGAGCCGGGTATCCAGTCGGACTCGGTGAAATGACTGCTTCCTATACCATTCTCTTCTGTACTTTCACCGCGCGTGGTGAAAGAAATAGAAGTTGGCAACAATGCTGGAACCTTGTCATTGGGATTAATGATCGAAATGGTGTAAGTAGCGCCAGCTTTTAGCGAGCGTATGGGGGTAAGGAACAGAAGGCGTCCCCTCTCCGCAGGAACCAATTTGGCTTCCACAGCGTGGTTATTCTCGCTCAAAGTTACTGTTCTGGAATGAAGGGCGTCGATCCCCAGAGGTTTTGAAAAACGCAAGGCAATGATCGTGTCGACTGACACATCTGTCGCGCCATCTTGTGGCAATGAAGCAGACACGTATGCTGAACTTCTACTATCTTCGTCTGGAGAGATGTTCGTAAAAAAGAATGTGCCGCTTTCTGAATTGAATAGCTCAGCATTTGTAACTGCTCCATTAGTTTCATCTATTCCACCTTCAATCAAAACATTGCCATCCTTGAGAAGCGTCGCCTGGTGTTTTTGTCTCGCAGCCGCAAGCTGACCCGGCAGGATACGTGCTGTTTTTGTTTTAAAGTCCCACGTCTCAACACTCGCTGTCACCTCGCCGCTTTTGGATACACCACCAAGAATTAATACTCTGCCATCCGTAAGTAATGTCGACGTATGGTATGCACGTGGTGATAGATTTGAATTGATACGCGCTTGCGCAATGCGGCAGTGAAACCATTGAAAATTCAGTCGATTACTTTCTCAATGTGGACGGCGTCGGGAGTGGGGAGCACTTGGCAAGAGTTTTACTGAGGACGCAGAGAGGGTGGTTTTGCCTGGCGAACTGTTAACGACAAAGGAAGACGATCCTAAAATTGAGATCGTTCCTCTGACGGATGAAATTCGGGATAGGATGAAGCTGCGCGGAACCGCTCCAAGGGGTGGTTGTCTTGATGGTTGAACAGGTTAGGTTTTCAGATGGGTCGGGCTATACGGATGAACGTACTTCTAAGGCATTACAGTCCTACTTTGCGAAGATCGACCTCGCTGAGCACAAGAAACAATGATACCTAGTGAAGGAGCAGTCAATTGCTCTGTGTCTTCTCGGTGACGGCGCTTATCTTGTCAACGATTTCACCGGCGGTGAACTTACTAACAAAATGGAAATGAAGATGGGGCTAAGATGGTGACGGGACGTGTTGATACTGAGCCAGCCGAAGCGATACCTTGACGACCGCTAGGCGCGTAAATACTGGCTTGTATCGTTTCGTAAGATCAGGTAATGGGCCGATCCCCAGACTTAGAATCCGTTGCCAGAAAGGACGTGCGGGTTCGACTCCCGCACCGGGCACGACTCCTAACGTTTTAGGATTTCAACTGGCCAATATCTGGCCAAAAAAATCAGCACACGACGTATACGCGATGGTAAGGAATGGGAACAAATGTAAAAACCCTTAATTTTCTTCGGTGGCTGCAACTTTTGAAAAGGCAAATACTTAAGTATTTACCGGGCGTCTAATTCGCAATGCGGAGGTCAGGGGTTCGACCCCCCTCTGCTCCACCATTTAGTTTCAATGATTTACAGCCGCCCACATTGGAGGCTGTTTTGGCCAACTGGCCAATACTTGGACCTTTTCTGGTCCTGAGCTTGATCGCTTCAACTACGACTCGCTTAGTTTCCTCAACTGCCCTCACGTAACGCACCGTCACCGGAACATCTGGGTGTCTGAGAAGCTATGCGATCGTGAACGCATCGCATCCGGCTTCGGCCAAACGAGTTTCGAGCGATGGATGTTTTTAGACTCGTCGTCTCCCAGGTGATGAGCGTCGTAATAATAGGACTCACCATTGGCGTATTGTGTGCAGTGGCTCTCTCACGTGTACTGTCCAGCACCTTACCAACTCTGTTATTTGGAGTGCATGCAACAGACCCGATCACTTTTATTTGCACAGCCGTGATTGTAATTGGGGCGGCACTCGCCGCCTGGATGGTGCCGGATGCGAAAGCTGTGAAGGTTGAACCCACGACGGCATTACGTTGCGAATAAGATTGTCGAGTGAGATCGAGACGGTTCAGAGCCGCACCCGCATTTTGAGCTTGTTCCCATTTCATCCCACGAATTGCTCCGTTCGTCGCATTTTAGCAACACCTCTTACCAGAGAAGTTGAGCCCCCGGACCGACTGTGCTAAATGGGTTCGCTTGATGCTTTCTCAACGATACCCGGGAATTAACTGAGATGGGACTAACAAGCTACTGAAATTGTGATACGCACACTAATACGACTAAGGTCGATCCGTTGGTGGCGATACGATACGAATAAAGATAATCGAATGAAAACAAGTTCCTGGACTCGAACCAATCCGTATATCACCACACTGCAGACGGCTGCTTCTACGCTTCTCTTTACAGCGCTCGCACTTTTAAGTGTAACGAACGTCACTGATAACTCGAATGCAGAGGTAAGGCGAGATCGGACAAATTGGATTGGTACCTGGGCAACGGCAGCACAGCCGGCTACGTCGACGGTTCAAACATATAAGAATCAAACTCTGCGACTAATCGTGCACGCCAGCGTTGGTGGATCGAAACTCAGGGTCAGGATTTCTAATACGTATGGTGATCAACCGTTGACTATCGGCGCTGCGCATATCGCGCGTCGTATATCGGCGGCAGAGATCGATTCGGCCTCCGACAGAATAATCATGTTTCAGGGCCGGTCAACCGCGTCTGTTCCTGCCCGGTCAATGTTGGTCAGCGATCCACTTGATCTACAGTTTCCAGCGTTATCCGACCTGGCGATCAGTCTCTTTCTTCCACAAGCCACGATTGCTACTACCTTACACACGCTCGGAAAACAGACGAACTACATCTCCGCTGAAGGCGATCACACAGCGGATGTGAAATTCCCAGTCGCGAAGACTACCAGATCCTGGCCCTTCTTAACTGGAGTAGATGTCATTGCTTCGTCTCGTGGTGGAGCGATTGTGGCATTTGGTTCGTCGCTTACAGATGGCGACGGAACAACAACAGATACTAACGGCCGCTGGCCGGATATTCTTGCGAGGCGTTTAGGCGCAGCCGGAAGCGCAGAGCTTAGCATGCTGAACGAAGGCATCATTGGCAATCGCTTGCTGAACGATAGTCCTGCGCAGATCCTGGGTGGGCGGTTCGGTGCGGCGCTGGGAGAATCGGGCCTGAAGCGTTTTGAGCGTGACGTGCTGAATCAACCTGGCGTGAAGTATGTAATTCTTGGTCTGGGCATTAACGACATCGCCTTTCCTGGATCGTTAACGCCTGCAAGCGAAATCATCACCGCAGACAGCATCATCATCGGCTACCGGCAACTGATCGCGCGCGCGCATCGAAAGGGTATTAAGATCATTGGAACCACCAACGCGCCAATTGAAAATTCATTTCTAGACTTGGGGCCTCAGGTGACTCCGATCACGTTTTATACGGTGGAAAAGGAGAGTGTCCGTCAGAAGGTAAATGAGTGGATTCTGCACAGTGGAGAATTCGATGGCGTCGTTGATCTCGATAAGGTCTTGCGGGATCCCAACCGGCCGACACAAATAAACCCAGTTTACGACAGCGGCGACCACTTGCATCCTAACAATGCGGGATGTGTGGCTGAGGCGAACTCATTTCCTCTTTCGCTATTCGGCGTGCGTTAGGTCTCGTTGAGTCAGGCCATGAGATGTAGGGAGGAAATCGTGGGGAACAAACATTTATTTAAGACCCTCCGCTGTACAACACTCATGCTCTTTCCGAACTCGATTGGCAACAGCACTCGACCTATGCGATCTCCTGGCACTTCCCGACAGATGGTTTTTAGTGCTCGCAGGCGGCGGTAAGCTCAGAAAAGTCGATAAACGGAGAATTCATGAAACTGATTTTCTCAATCCAAACGTTTTGGATTTCTAAAGCGACACGGGAAGTTCTCAAAGAAGAAGACCATTCGCCGAGCGGATACCGTTACAAATTCAAAATCGGAATTTCCGGTGAGTAATTGTGAAATGACGAGCACAATATATCGGCTGTAGTTACGGAGGAAAATAAAATGAGTGACAGCGCGAAGGGAATCAGGGATGGGATCCGAATTCTCCCGCAACAATTGATTCAGGATCTGCGGTTCGGCGGCCGCATGCTTCTGCGCAATAAGGGCCTCTCCATTCTGGTGATTCTCTGCCTGACGGTCGGCATTGGCGCGAATACGACCGTGCTCAGCTGGATCGAAGGAATCTTACTCCGTCCTTTTCCGCGGGTTGCAAATCAGGATCGTCTTGTAGCAATCACCGGAACCGACAGCAACGGGCGTACGGACGTGTCATGGCCCGACTTTCAGGATTTTCAGCGAAACTGCAATTTGATTGATGCGTTCATAGCAGAGCACATCGTGGGGACGTCGCTTAGCATCGGTGATCACGCTGCATGGGCCACCGGCAGCATCGTATCGGCAAATTATTTTCAGGCACTGGGAGTCCATCCCATCCTCGGGCGCGGTTTTGCACCGGGAGAGGACCAAGGCCGCAATGCCCATCCGGTAACGGTGATTAGTTATCAGGCTTGGAAGGATCGTTATCAGAGCGATCCGGCGATCATTGGCAGAACCCAGATGCTCAATGGTGTGCAGCACACAATCATAGGCGTTGCACCCGAAGGATTCTACGGAACGTTTGTTGGTTATTCCTTTCAGTTTTGGATCCCCGCATCGATGGAAGAAGTGTTTCAACCAGGCGGATACAAGTTAGAGAACAGAGATGCGCGTTGGATTGAAGGCTTCGCCTTGTTAAAGCCCGGAGTAACGATATTGCAAGCACAATCTGAAATGTCGTCGGTGGCAAGCCGATTGGAAAACGAGTACCCGGCGACTAACCGAGGGCACAATGTTAAGTTGTACCCACTCTGGGCGACGCCATTTAACCAGGCGCGTAATCTGTTTCCGATACTCCGAGTGGCCCTGGTGGTAGCTTGTTTTGTGCTGTTAATAGCCTGTGCGAACGTCGGCAATCTTCTGCTCGTTAGATCTTTTGCGAGACGACAGGAGATGGCAATTCGGCTCGCGGTAGGTGCCGGGCGCGCTCGTTTAGTGAAACAGCTTCTGACCGAAGGACTCATTTTGTCGACGATTGCGGCCGTGGGCGGGCTGGTGATCGCGTATGCGTGCCGCAACCTTATCGTGCTTCTTTTTCCCGCCTCCCCTGGGACAATTGTGAATCTACCGGCGGATCTGGACTGGAGAGTACTCGCGCTCAGTACAGCGGTCTGCCTTGTTTCGACTGTTCTGTTCGGTCTGATTCCCGCGCTGCAAGCGAGTAAGGTCGATCTTGCCGGCGCGATGAAGAATGAATCGGGCGGCGTGGTCGGGGGTCGTGGGAAAACCTGGATCCGTTCGGGCCTGGTCGCGGTCCAGGTTTCTCTGAGTTTCGTTTTGCTGGTCAGCTCGAGTCTATTACTGAAGAGTCTTCGGGAGACTCAGAATATGAATCCGGGTTTCTCAACGAACCAGGTACTGACGACGTGGATGAACCTGGCTGGCGCCGGATACGATAAACAACGTGCCAGGAATTTAAATGACGAACTCATCAATCGTCTTAAGGACTTGCCAGGTGTCGAGTCCATTACGTCCTCACGAGTGACGCCTTTCAGTTACAGAGGTTTTTCTTCTGCGCTGATCTCAGTCGATGGCTACATCACCGCTCCCAACGAGCAGCCGACCAGCGAGTACAACGAAGTCGGTCCAGCGTATCTGGCTACCATCGGTGTTCCTCTCTTGTCAGGCCGGGAGTTTACATCTGGCGATAATGAAACTTCCGCTCCTGTTGTGATTGTGAGCGAAGCCATGGCCGACAAGTATTGGCATGGTGTCGATCCGGTAGGAACGCGTTTGCAGGTAAATGGCCGGTGGTTGCACGTGATCGGAGTTGCGAAGAATGCAAAGTACGGCACACAAATGGAGGCCTCGAGGCCCTTTTTCTTTGTGCCACTGCGTCAAAGCGATGTCGTCAACCGCAACGTGCAAATTCGCACGACGCTCGGTCCTCAAGGAATAACACCTGCTCTGGTGCGCGAACTACATGCCCTTGATGAGAATCTCTCTCCCGACGAGGTCATCACAATGCGAGAACAGATGGACCGAATGACCTGGTCTCAACGAGCAGCGGTGATCTTGCTTGCTGTCTTCAGCGGTCTGGCGCTGTTGCTCGCCGCAATTGGACTATATGGCGTGATGTCATACGCGGTATCTCAAAGCACTCATGAACTCGGATTGCGCATGGCGCTCGGTGCGACCGCATCAAACCTACTCGGACTCGTTTTGCGAAGAGGGCTCATGCTGACTGGCTTCGGCATTGTGTTGGGGGTTCTTGCATCCCTGGTCTTGACGCGCCTCATGGGTGATCTGCTTTACAGAGTTAGCCCGCGCGATCCGTATGCGTTCGCAGTCGCCTTCATGGTGATGGTCATTACCTCTGTAATCGCGTGTATTTTACCGGCGTGGCATGCAACTCGGATCGATCCAGTACGAGCGTTGAAGGATTGATTCTTAGAAAACATTTTTAGCCTTTCGCGATTCGAGGCAGTTACTTACCTTGGCGATGCGGAGATGGCGAAGATGCAGCGTGACGAATAGCGCGCAAGGCTGAATAAAGCGATTGATGAAGAATTAAGAAACAAACGGCTACGAGATTTCCCGCACATGTTCGGTTGCTGGTGTTGACATTCTACAACAACGGAGATATATCATTGCTGTAGATTGTCTACACTATGAGTAAGCACCCACATCTCGATCTTCTCCAAGGCACACTAGACCTTCTCATTCTGCGGACTCTGTACGTAGGACCGATGCACGGATGGGCGATCTCCGATCGGATTCAGCAGATTTCGGACGGCGTGCTCCACGTGAATCAAGGATCGCTTTACCCTGCACTTCATCGCCTCGAGCATCAGGGTTGGATTAAAGCAAAGTGGGGAATATCTGAACTTGGCCGTCGAGCCCGCTTTTATCAACTAACTGCCTCGGGACGCAAACAACTCGAGATCGAGTCGAAGGATTGGGACCGACTAACAGCTGCAGTTGGAAAAGTACTCAATATGGCGTGATATGAACTGGAACGATCTCCTTTTACGGTTACGTGCACTTGCTTTTCGTAAACAGCTCGACAGAGAACTGGAAGATGAGCTGGAATTTCATATCGAGATGCAAACACACAAGAACCGGTCGGCAGGCATGAGCGACGCTGAAGCGTTGCGTAAGGCTCGGATTCAGTTTGGCGGAACTGTGCGAATTACAGAGGAATGCCGAGATGTTCGCGGTGTCAATATGATTACGACGTTATTTCACGATATACGCTATGCCCTCCGGGGTTTTCGCCGTACTCCGACATTCGTCTTGACAGTAGTCGTCGCAATAGGTCTGGGGCTCGGTCTCAATGCAGCGCTTTTTACCATCTTCAACGCCTACTATTTTCGAACGTTACCTGTACGTGAGCCAGATTCGTTATATGAATTTTCCTGGAGGGATAGATCTGGCGAAGATCATCTGTCTAGTTGGCCGGAGTATCAGGAATTCGTCCGAGATAATTCAGCATTTTCAGAGGCTCTAGCATACCAGCGTACGGAGGTCCTTCTGAACGACCGTCACTTGTTCGGTCATTTGGTGACAGGTGAATATTTCCAAATGTTGGGTGTGGACGCCGCCCTTGGTCGAACGCTGCTCCCCGACGACTGTTCGGCACCAGGACGTGATCCTGTGATCGTGCTAAGTTTCAAGGCATGGGAGAACCTCTTCGGCAGTGCTCACGACATCATTGGAAAAAAAGTCTTAATTCGCGGCTATCCATTCGAAGTAGTGGGCGTCGCTCGTGAGGGTTTTACAGGACTTGGGGGGCGGCCAACAGATTTCTGGGTGCCTGTCACCATGGCTGCGCGATTTGATGATGGCCCGGATCTTTTTGGCCCAGAACACCCGCGCTCAGTTTCGATCGTTGGTCGTTTGAAGAAGGGATTTAATGTGGACCAAGCCCAAGCCGGTGTCACGCTCTGGGCTCAGCGGTTCACATCTGGCAGTCCCAATGCCGAGAAGGCGACTTCGGGAAATCTAACGTCTCGAGCGACAGCCAAGCCATTCAACTATAAAACCGCTCTGACGTTTTCACCGCTTTTGATTGCATTCGCGTTTGTTCTACTAATCGCATGCGCAAACGTAGCAAACATGATGTTAGCGCGAGCCATGTCGCGCCAGCGGGAGATCGGCACTCGACTTTCTTTAGGGGCATCACGTGGCCGTCTAATCCGACAACTGCTCACCGAAAGTGTTCTTCTCGCTCTGCCCGCAGCCTTGGTTGGCTTCGTAGTCTCCCAGGTCACAATCAGACTTTGCCTTCGGGCAATGCTCGCGACTCTTCCTCCGCAAGCCGTTGACTTTGTTCGCGTCGTACCCTTGACACCAGATTCTCGCGTCTTCGGCGCGACTTTGGGAGCTGCGCTTGTAGCGGCCTTATTGTTCGGCTTGGTTCCCGCTATGCAGGCTACTCGCGCAGACATCCTCTCAGCACTCAAGGGCGATGTCATTAGTGGAACTGGTTCCTCACGACTTCGGAGCTCACTCGTAGTAGGACAGGTCACAGTCTGTGCCCTGCTGCTGATCACTGCCGGTATCCTGTTGCGAGGTGTCAGCCACGTACAAAATCTATTGGATACGAGTGAATTGAGTAGTCGGGATGTCCTCGAGGTAACAGTTCAAGAAAAGTCGCGCGAGCGTTTAGTAGGTCGACTATCTAACGAGCCATTGGTTCAAACTCTTGCCGCTGCTCGGAACGCTCCCATCGAGAGGAAGCCGAGTGTCCTCGTAATGCCGGATGAAGGCGGCACCAGGATCAATATATTTGCTAATAACGTCTCGCCCAAATACTTCACAGTATTTGAAATACCTATTCTGCGCGGGCGGAACTTTAATGCAGATGAGGTGCGATCTGGTTCACCAGTGGCTATCGTCAGCCAGTCCGTTGCGAATCAGCTTTGGCCAAACCAGGAAGCCGTGGGTCACTCATTGCGCTTGGTTGCGGATCGATCAGCCGGAGGCAGCAGTTTGTGCCGCTACCAAACGGTAAATGTAATCGGAATCGCTCATGATGAAATAAGTCGTTGGATTTCCAATGGAGAGGATAAGACGATGGTCTACTTTCCCGGTAATCCTCAAACGGCAGGCAACGAGCTCTTTGTTCGTGTCAATGGTGACCTTGAGACAGCAAGACGTATTCTGCGCGCCGATCTTACCGCCATCGATCCTCAAGCCCTGGGTGAGATTCGAAAGATCCAGATCCAGGAGTGGGTTGCAGAAAACGTCTACTCTTTTCGCGTCGCGTTCTGGATGTCATCGGGTGTTGGTTTATTAGCACTCTTGCTAACGCTTTCCGGCATCTATGGCGTTGTCGCATACCTCGTGTCCCAACGCACAAAGGAGATTGGTATTCGCATGGCGTTGGGCGCAACTTCTCGTTCAGTGACAGCACTTGTTTTAAAGCAATCGATGAAGCTCGGGATCATTGGAAGTGCTTTGGGGATTTTGCTCGCGTTTGGAGTATCTAAGATTTTGGCTTCGGGCCTGGTCATGATCAACACCTTCGACTGGCTAGCCTACATCTGTGGACTGCTGGTGGTGTTGGCGGCTTGCGCCGCAGCGTCGTATTTGCCCTCACGTCGGGCGGCACGCATCGATCCGCTTACTACGCTTCGCTATGACTGAAAGGAAATTATCGGAACCGGGTTGATAAATACTGACCAGAGACTGTTTGTATTCCTCACATATGGTTCAAAGATTTTCGCGGGTAACATCGCTAAGGGTTTCATTCAGATCTTGCACTCCTTATTCGAAGAGATTGATAATACGCACCTCAAGTTCCATCTAGTTCTTAGTCCTTCAATCGCAGGGCGCTGCAGCCACTAAAGTCGTTTCGGTATTCGACCCGAATGACCGCCTTCTTTAACGGTCCCTCCATAGGAGTGAAGAAATGAAACTTTGCTTGAGAGAACTTGCGGCCTTGATACTGACGCTCCTCCTTACGCCAATCGTTATGCAAGGGCAAACTCTGAATCCTTCATATCTTAGTGAGATGCCGGCACCTACTCGCATCCTCACTGAGATAAAAGGGAAGGATGTTGAGGACACTGGCGAACGGCAAATGGGCGCATTCATGGGTCTCATCAAAATCATGGACGATATGGCCTGGGGACTCGAGCACCGCTACGTCGACCCCGCCGACACCAGAAAAAGTACGCCCGACGAGCTTCGTATCAGGATTGGCTATCAAACTGCCTACGCTGACCTCTGGCATAAGGTGAAGAACAAGGAAGATCACGTTTACGATCATGACATTGATCTGCTGAACGAAATGCTTCAAAAATTCTTTTCGGAAAACTTTCGTGCGAAGTATTTCCAGGCAAACCGGAATGCGCAAGCGGGATATCGAGCCTTCCAGGAGAGGGTGTACGGAAGCCAACCCTCGAGAACGAGTACGGCGCCGACTAGCGGGCCAAATCAACCCTCTAGCGCGAGCGTTGCACCCGGTCGCAATCTAGGAGTGGGTACGGACCCATCCATCGCTAAAGCTCGGGCAGCAAATGTCGATACGAAGGTGTTAGGCTTAGAAATGGGCGAACCTTTGCGACTTCCAAGTTGTGGATCGCTTTTCAGTTTGTCAGCGCCGACTCAAACCTGCATTCAACAAGACCTGGCTGAAATCGTCTTTGGCATGGACTCCGGATCAGGAACCGCCGAGGATTCAAGAACGAAAGGGATGTCCATCAGCTTTCCTCCCGACGCGTGTCCTTCGTGGATGTCCGAATGTGGGCTTTCTGCTATGACCTACGATGGCCTGCTTGTTGCCATAGACATAAAAACGAAGGGGCACACCGTCGATCAAGGTGTGATAACGGATCTTCGATCTAAGTATGGCCCACCCACGTCGGTTAAACCGATTGAGGTCACGCCGAGAGTTGGCAATCCATTCAAAGCGAATAGCCTCGAATGGGTATTGCCGGGTTTTCACGTAATCTACGAAGTCGTGATCAAAGGGCAAAGTGAGGGAGAGGTGACAGACGTAGATTCCGGGGACATCGGTTTTGAGACCGAAGCGGCTTATCACCGTCGCCTCGCCAAGGAGAAAGCGAAACCAAAGCCCAAACTCTAGCAGAAATCCGGATTGCTGAGGTGGTTACTTATTGGCCCAATCCGACACGACGCTCCATTTCCTGAAAACGCGAGTCGCTGCGCAATGGATCGAACCGAGGCTCTACCTTCAGAGTGACGGAGGGCGTTTGAATGTTGTGAAAATGCCTTCTCCAGGTAGATGAAGGCTTGATCCTTATCACCCAGCCCCACGTAAGCCAGTAAAAGCGTCGCCGGCTCGACCTGCTCGCGCCGGTTTAACTCTTGCAGCTTATCCAGTGCATGCTTTGCCTGGGCCTGCTGGCCCGAACGGCCGTAGAGATAAACCGATTCCGCCAGGGTCCAGGCTGAATCACGATACTGCATTAACTTTTCAACATTGGTCAGTGCGGCTGCGAAGAGTCCTTTTTGCTCATACACTGCATCGATCATATAGGTGCGAGGAAACTTTGGATCCATTTCCCGTACGGCGAGGAACTGTGCCATGGCGCGATCATATTGCCGGGAGTAATACAAAATGCGCCGTTGTCAGCGGCAATGATTAGAGAAAGCGGATCAAGCTGGCGGGCGCGCTCACTCTCGCGGAGTGCATCGTCAAAGCGACCTTGCCAGCTCAGGTGTTCCGCGTACCAGTGGTGAGCAGTGGCGTAGTTAGGATTTAACTCTATGGCTCGGCGGAATTCTTTTTCCGCAGTTTGCCAATCCCAATCGTAATTCTGGACGATCAAAGCCATCGAGCCTTAGTCCCCGGCTGAAATCGCTGTTAGGCGATGAGTGCTGCTGCCGGCCCTTTGTTTAAGGCAAATATGAAGACTCTTAGTGATAAGCCAGGGATTTTGCGCATTAGTAAATGAAGAGAGATCTGTTATCGATGAAGGGAAAAAAGAAAAATGAATAGCAATGGAATCAAAAAACCTATCCTGGCTTTACTGTCTCCGGCAGTTTTTCTATGCTTCGCTTCCACCTCCTTTGCCCAACTCACACACCAGCAAAAACTCTCTGATTTTCGGGCGTTGGTTGCGCTTTATAATAAGAATTATGCGCCGTATGAGTGGAAGGTTGAAACATTTGACTACGACCTGTTGAAGGTGCAGCCATGGCTGGACCAGGTCAATTCTTCCCACGACGATCTTTCGTTTTACGACATTTGCATTCGATACGTCGCCAGTCTTCAGGATTCGCACTCTTTGTTTGTTATTCCATCCTTTTATGAAGCCTATCTGCCGATCACAGCTGACATTTATGACGGGCGAGTTCTGATCGACTTCATCGATCGGACGGTGCTGGATCCCCAGACATACCCATTCGCAGTCGGTGATGAACTGTTGTCAGTGGATGGCACGGACGTTCAAGATTGGATTGCCAGGCTCGGGCCTTATGGCGCGAACGTTCAGGGTAATCCAGTCAGCCGCAATCGACTCGCAGTTGCGACTATCCTCGATCGTTTACAACAAATTTACACTTACTCCAACAATGTGCATGCGGGAGATAGAGCGACGATCGTAGTGCGCAACCAAAACGGAAGTATTGGAACTTACACGTTGACGTGGGAAGCTTTCGGAATTCCGCTCAATCAGATAGGGCCGGTACCTAACCCTGGGCCGAATGCTTTAAAAGGGAGATCGGCTTTCGCGCAGAGTAGTGTCAAGCGACCGATGCGCGAGCTTGCACAAGCTGAGACTAGTCCCTGGGGCTTATGGACCGGAGCGCTGCCACCACGCGAAGAAGAGGCTGTACCCAGGGGTTTGGAACGGGTTCAGCGACTGCAAAATCTTGCTGCCTTCGAGCCTGATCATGTCGTGGCTGGCTCGATCTTTCCGTTCAGCTCGAGATTTCCGGCATTCAATCCGCCGCCCGGATTTCATTTGCGCTTGGGTGCCAGGTCAACAGATGAATTTGTAAGCGGAACATTTCCGGTCGGCAACCAACTCGTTGGTTTCATTCGCATCCCGAGCTTCTCTCCCGCCAGCCAAAGCAATGCGCTGAAGCAGTTTCAAGGCGAGATCACCTTCTTTCAGCAGAACACGAGCGGGCTCGTGATCGATATCATGTCTAACGGCGGCGGGAATATCTGTTATGCAAATAATGTCGTGCGGTCTCTTTCTCCTCAGCCTTTCCAGGCTCTTCCAGCCAAACTGCGTGCTACAGAACAATGGCTTCTGAATTTAGAGAGTCTCCTCCTTTTCAAACAGTTCAATGGTGGTTCGCAAAGCGACATCGATTTCATCCAAGGTATGATCGATGAAGTGCAAGCTGCTCTTGCTGAGAATCGAGGCCTCACTAACCCTATCCAGATCTACTCACCAGGTGGCATTTGCAACGCCGGTAGCGGCGATCTTTATCAGCCGGCGCGCGATGCCCAGGGCAACAACCTTGCCTTTACCAAACCGATTCTAATATTGACCAACAATTTCACCATCTCCTCTGCCGAGTTCTTTGCTGCGATCTTACAGGACGAGAATCGCGTGTCGGTATACGGCGTGCGAACCGACGGAGGAGGCGGGAATGTTGTTCCCTACGAGTTCAATGCAACGCCCCACTCGGGAGGAGAAGCTTTGGTAACACAATCGATCCTGGTACGAAATCACAGTATTTCTACGCCAGGTCTTCCCAGCGCTCCGTACATTGAAAACATTGGGATCCAACCGGACTTCCCAGCTGATTACCAGACGCGCACCAATTTGGTAACGGGAGGTCAGCCGTTTGTGAACGGCTTCTCGTCGGTCATGGGAAATCTGATTAATGCTGGCCAGCATTAACTCTGATTGCCCCGATTCTTCTCTGCTGCAAATTTATTCTCAACTGTAAGCGCGGAAAAGTAATTCCGTTCTAACCCACTATCAACCGGGCCAGATCATAGGTATTTAGTGGGACCGGTCAGATATTGTCCCCGCGCCGCAGTTGTTGTTGCGCCAGTCCGTTTGCTAGTTTGGCGCGATGGTGCTGCCCGCGTCCAAAGAATTCAGCAGAACCATTGAGACTCTTTACCGGTCGGAATCGGGCCGGGTTCTGGCGACGCTCGTGCGTCTCCTCGGAGATCTGGATCTCGCCGAAGAGGCCATGCATGAGGCATTCGCCGTCGCTCTGGAGTCCTGGCCTCAGACTGGTATTCCGGAGAAGCCGCGACCCTGGCTGATTTCAACGGCACGCTTCAAGGCCATAGACGCTATGCGCCGACGCGCGCGCTTCGACGGAGCACAGAGAGATCTTATTGCCCACCTGGAATCGCGCGCCAATGCGGCTCCGATCGACGACGAAGAGATCGAAGACGATCGCCTCCGTCTCATCTTCACCTGCTGCCATCCGGCGCTGCCTTCCGAAGGACAAGTTGCACTCACCCTGCGCGAACTCTGCGGCTTGACTACGGAAGAGATTGCTCGGGCATTTCTTGTTACACCGGCAACACTCGCACAACGCATCGTGCGCGCGAAGGCAAAGATTCGAGAGGCATCGATTCCCTACGAGGTGCCGGCGCCGCAGGAATTGCCCGAGCGACTCGCCGCTGTGCTTCAGGTCATCTATCTCGTCTTTAACGAGGGTTACTCGGCTGCTGCGGGAACGGAAGTAACGCGAGCTGAGCTAACCAACGAGGCGATCCGGTTGGGGCGGTTGCTGACCGAAGTCCAACCAGAGCCGGAAGTCATTGGGCTGCTTTCCCTCATGTTGTTACAGGAATCTCGCCGCACCGCGAGATCCTCTTCAACAGGAGAATTGATCTTGTTGGAGAATCAGGATCGCTCGCTCTGGAACCGGGAGCACATTTCGGAGGGATTGGCATTGGTGGAGAGAGCTCTGAGTTCGCACCGCTTCGGTGCTTACACACTCCAGGCTGCGATTGCGGCCGTTCATGCTGAAGCGGAATCTGTCGCAGAGACTGACTGGCGGCAGATTGTCGCGCTTTACAACCAATTGGTACGAATGCAGCCTTCGCCGGTCGTACATCTCAATCGTGCCGTGGCCATTGCCATGTGCGATGGTCCGGAGGCCGGCCTGGCTCATATCGACGCGCTGTTGGAACGTGGCGAATTGGCGAATTACTACCTGGCGCATTCAGCGCGTGCGGATCTGTGCCGCAGACTCGGCAGAACCGCTGAGGCTCGTTCTTCTTATGAGAAAGCCCTGGCGCTGACCCAACAGGAACCGGAGCGGCAGTTTCTGCAGGAGCGGATCAGGCAGCTGAAATAAAAATCGGAGTGGCTGTCGATTTTCCCTCTTCCCCAGCGACTATAGGACAAAAGAACGATGAGCTACGGTTCCCGAATGAACGAGAAACCAGTCATCGGAAACAAGCCACAGAAAACAAGGAGAAGCCATGCCACAGTATTTAGTTTGTAACTACATTCCCGATAACTTCGACCCGTCGACGGTAACCCCAGAAATGATGGAAGAGATCCACGCGCTCAACCGTGAAATGATTGCTGCCGGCGTGAGGAAGTTCGCGTGCGGCGTTGCCCCGCCGGCAAACGCGAAGACGCTGCGAAAGCAGACCGACGGCAAAGTGGTCGTCACCGACGGACCGTACACCGAGACGAAGGAGCACATGGGTGGATTTTGGATACTCGAAGCCGCCAATATGGACGAGGCACTCGCATGGGCGAAGAAAGGTGCTATCGCCTGCGACATTCCCGGCGAGGTGCGCGAGCTTCTTTTCTTCCCGGCTCCGGAGGAAGCAACGGAATAATCTGGCTCAGCTGCCGTTTGTGGCACACGTGAAAAGACCGGTTGTGAAAGGAAACGCTATGAGAAAGATCAGGATTATGGAACACATCTCGCTGGATGGCGTGATTCAAGCCCCCGGCGGACCAAAAGAAGATCCAAATGGCTTCGCGTACGGCGGATGGGCGGCGCCGCATGACGACCCCGCAGCGGGCAAAGCCATCGTCGAGGCTCAGGGCGACGATTTCGATCTGCTGCTGGGTCGACGAACCTACGATATCTGGACTGGCTATTGGCCTACTGCCCGGAAGAGCCATATGACGGACGCGATAAACAAAGCGACGAAATACGTCGCGACGCACAGGCCGGAGAGTCTGGCATGGGGACCGTCAGAGAGCCTTGGACCGAACATCGTCGAAGGCGTTCGTCGCATCAAGGCGATGGACGGACCGCACCTGATCGTCTGGGGTAGCTCAATGTTGACTCCAGTGCTGCTGGAACACGAGCTTGCGGATGAAATCCTGCTGCTCGTCTTTCCAGTTCTGTTGGGCACCGGCAAACGTATCTTCTCGGCTGGAACCCCGCCCCGCGAACTCGCGCTCGTCAGCACGAAAGCTGTGCCCTCGGGCGTCATCATCAGCACATACAAGCCTAACGGACCATTGGGGACGGGCACCATGGGCGTCGACGAGGCGTGAGTCGACGATAGGAATCATCAATCAATGAGAAAAGTAATCTTTGCGATCAACACTACGCTGGATGGATGCGTGGACCATACCAAGCAAGTTGCTGATGACGAGACGCACGAATATTTTACAGACCTCCTGCGAGAGAGTGATCTGGTCGTCTATGGGCGCAAAACCTATCAATTGATGGTTCCTTTTTGGCCTGAAGTCGCAAAAGCGCAGTCGATGACAAAAGCATTGAACGAATTTGCTCAAACATTTGACTCCATTAAGAAGATCGTTTTTTCCCGATCGCTTGACAGCGTTGAAGATAGAAACACGAGAATTGTTCGTACGAACCTTCACGACGAAATACTTAAATTGAAACGGGAACCAGGCAAAAATATTTTAGTCGGTGGTGTAAGCCTGCCTTCGCAACTTATAGAGCTTGGTCTGGTGGATGAATACATTTGGCGGATTTCGCCAATCGTTGTCGGAGAAGGGCGACGGTTGCTGGAAGGTGTTAGCCTGCAGGAGAGATTGCAATTAAGGCTTGCTGAGTCAAAGGTTTTTAAATCAGGATCTGTTGCGCTTCGTTACTTAAAACAGTGACAGACAAATTTGCCACAGGCTGTGCGGCTGACTCGCAGCCAGACGAAAAGGACGAGGAAAACAACAATGAAATATATCTGTTTGGGCTATCTGGAGCCGGGCCAGTTCGAAAACATGTCTGAGAGCGAGCGCAACACAGTGCTGGACGCGTGCTTCAGCTACAACGACGAAATGCGAAAGAACGGACATTTAGTCGCTGAGGAACCGCTTCAGCCCGGTAACACGGCAGTGACCATAAGTTGGAAGAACGGAAAGGTTGCAGTGACAGACGGCCCGTATGTGGAAACGAAGGAGCAGTTGGGTGGAATTCAGGTGCTTGAAGCGCGAGATCTGAATCATGCAATTCAGCTCGTTTCCCAAAGTCCGGGACTGAGGTTGGGGTGTGGACTCATCGAGATACGACCAGCGGCGGACATCAGCGAAATCGTGATGGCGAGTGAACAGCGCCGGAGACAGAACGCTGCACGTTGAATTTGAGGAGGTCTGGTTTCTGCTCTGCGACTCTGCGTCCTCGGCGTCTCTGCGTTAAAAGAGATCTCGATATCGGTGGCCCAATTTTAAAATGAGTCCAGGTATGCGACGAGTAATGTCATCAGCAACGCTTGTCCTCTAAGTGTAGTAGCGTCAAGCTAACCTCGAAGATTTTTACCTCCATTAGCCAGAACGCATAGTTATCGCTGAGAAAACAAGTGCGGGAGCCGTTGCGCCGCAGCTTTGCACAAAAAGTCCAGTTGCGCTGATTTATTTCATTCACACCGTGGCTTTAGCCCGGTGACGTACGCGCCACGCGAGTCACAGAAACCGTTTCAACGGTTTCTCTTAACTCACTGCGCACTAGTCACCGGGCTAAAGCCGCGGTGAGAATGAGAGTTCGAAATCGTTGTAGCTGGTACTTTTTGTGCAAAGCCTTGCGCCGCATATTGTCCCAGTGAGAAGTCCCTTAGTTATAACATTCATCGTAGCCTTCCTTGAGGAACAGCCTCCAAGTCCCACGGCACATCAACGGCTACCATAAAGCATTTGATCCGCCACCCAAGATTAGGAAACTACCTGACTCACGATTGTCCTTGTCATGGTCGCGACGCGATGATTCCGGTTCTGGGACGTTGTCGGGGACTGTTTGTTCCAGGGCAGACAGTGTTTCGATCACTTGTCCACAACCATTAACGGGAGTAGATTCTCTGTGTCTATTCCCCGTTCCTGATGAATTTGTCAGAGCGCCGATTGAGTTTTTGTTAGCCCGGAAGAAGGCGCCGGGAGGAGATATTCCATGCGTACTAATTTGTTTATTGCTGCGTTGAGCCTCATTGCTTTGTGTGCTGGTTCTGTCACTGCGCAAACGAAACAAGTTGCGCCTGTGCCTGGAGATCCACTTGAGTTGGCGACCGGGCCGGCAACGATTGCTGACACTCCTGAGAAGCGCAGCGCAATTCTTAATCTGCTTGAACGCGCGCGTCAAAATAACAATCTGCACGTAAGTGGAATGAATCCATTTGATCTCAAAGCTTCATTCAACTCTAGTGGGTCCAACGAAAATTCCGGACCGGGAGTTTTGGAAGAAAGCTGGCTTTCGGGGGCGACATGGAGATGGAGTGAGCATCTGGGAAGTTATTCACAGCTCCGCATCTTCCATAAGGGCGTTGCCTATGATTCAAATCCTGGCACTTATCAGCCGCTGCGTCTGCAGATGATCCGTCAAGCAGTCTTTTGGCCTGTGGCGGGAAATTTTGCGAACAACGTGATCCGAGTCGCGGAAGCCAGTTGGAACGGAAAGCCTGTTACGTGTGCGCTTATTGCAGGACCGCGCGCGAATGCGAGTCAGCAAAGGGGTCGTCAGTGGATTGAAGAAGAGTATTGTATCGATCCAGAAACGGGGTTCTTACAAACTTATTCGATTGCACCCGGCACATATAACGTTTACGACTATTCCAATGCTTTCGAATTTCACGGTCACTCTATCGCGCGCCGAATCACAATTGTTCAAAACTCAATTCCCGTAGCTACAGTCGAACTCAATGAGATGAAGGATTTGAATTCGACTGATGAGAGTCTCTTTACGCCGACTCCGGACATGAAAGGTCCGGGAATCATGCTTGGATCACCTATGCGCTTCCCGCAAATTGCCAAAAACAATTTGGCGGCAGCCGCAAACGGCGTGGTGCAACCGATTATTATCCACGCGGCCCTGGATATCAGGGGACGAGTGATCGAAGCCGAAGCTTTACAAACATCTGACTCGGCGTTGAGCGATGCGGCTTTGAAGCTTGTAAAGAGTACGAACTATGGTCCCATGCGTAACCGCGATCTTGTGCAACGAGATGTTTTCGTCAACGTGCAGTTCGTGGCCGCACAGTAATGAGCTTTCGCGCGCCGTTGTAGTTGCGGCACTGCCAGGCTGAAGCGGAATCCAGTTTAGCGAGGCAATTGGTTCTACCTCTCAACGTCACTACACCCTTACATTTATTTAGGTTGTTCGGTTCAGCGCAAGGTGGAGATCTGGTGTGCGGCTGGTGATATTGTCGGTTCCAAAGTCGGGAAACCTCAAATCCGATCTGGAACGGTGCGACGTAGTATGTTGTAAGTTTTTGACAATTGAGTACGACAAATAAGAGTTAACGGTCACTTTTCATCGTTGAATAAACGCGACTGAAATAAGCGCAATGCCAATAAGGATAGAGACTGCCCCAAATACGATGATAGTTACTGTGAGTAGTGTTCCGGTTGGCCCGCGCGAAATTATCGATGGTAAATGCTCGTACCAATCATCCCTCATCTGTTTGAGTTGTTTGTGAAAAATGATCATGACGAGTCCCAGTATGATGAGGTAAGTGCCTAAAACGGCCTTTTCAGTGTTGATCTGCACTTTGTTGACGAGCTCGAGCTCAAATTAGAGCTACGACATGGGCTGCTGGCTCATACCGGTCTTAATTCAGCGGAAAAAATAAAATAAAGCACCGACGACGAAAGCCATTACGATTACGGATGGTACAAAACGACGCCAGATAAATCGCTCGATCATGTTCTCAGCTTCTATGTTTCGGGCGCACCGGGGACAACCCCTCGCGTTTTCGTCAAGCACGTTACCGCAGTCGCGACAGGTTCTAGTACTCATTGTCGTTGCTTCCATTGCAGTTGCATGATTAAAAATATCTTCGCCGATTTGCTGCGGACCAGACCTGTACTACTCTACTGGTCCAAAGCCTCCAGATTGGTATGAACCCGTCACAGGGCAAGTCCTCCGGTGATTCTCCCGATCCTGGTCGTTGGCTGGACGACCACGGCGATTACCTTTTCAAGTACGCGGTTTTTCGACTGCGCGACAATACCGCCGCCGAAGACGCGGTGCAAGAGACTTTTCTCGCAGGACTCAAGGCTTTCAGGGAATTCGAAGGGCGTGCTTCGGAGCGCACCTGGCTCGTCGGGATTCTGAAGCATAAGATCATCGATCATTTTCGGCGCGCCGAGCGTGAGGCCCCGCTGGGCGAAGAAGGTGATGAAGGCCCCGAGCACCGCGAATTCTTTGAAAGACCTCAGCCATGGCAAGGTCATTGGAACAACGATTACGCGCCAAATGAGTGGCATGCAACGCCGGCAGAACTGATCGAGCGCAGCGATTTCTGGGCAGTATTCAACGACTGTCTCTCTCCTTTGCCTCAGCGCACGGCAAGTGCTTTTACGATGCGAGAGGTCGATGGTCTGAAGAGCGAAGAGATCTGCGAGATTTTGAGCATTAAAGTGAACAATCTTTGGGTTATGCTTCATCGCGCTCGGCTGCATTTGCGCAATTGTCTCGAGGTAAACTGGTTCCGACGCGAAGAATAAGATGGGGCTGAAACTCTACGACAAACTAAAGCACTCGATTCGCTATTGGCTCTTACGAAGGTTGCCTACGTGTCAGCAGACTGTCGAAAAGATCTCGCAATCAATGGAGCGACCGCTGAGTTTGAAAGAGAGAATCAATCTAAAGCTGCATTTATGGATTTGCGCGTGGTGCCAGTGGTACATGGAACATCTGCACCTCATTCGCGAAACCGCTCGTGCCAAGGCCAATGAACCAGTTGACTTAATGTCGGGCGCTGGTCTTTCTAATGAAGCACGGGAACGAATTCGCACCCGCCTCACAAACCACAACTAAAAAGACGTGTAAGGTTCTGTCTCGCACCTGCGACAACTGTCGTGAGGGCAGCGGTTTGTTCTGGCCTGCAGGGAGCGGAAGGCCGCTCGAGTGGGCTGGGTTAGCCATTATGTCCGGAAGCGATATGAAAGACTCAAATCACGACCATCAACACGCACCCAATCGATTTGGTGTAATACCAACAGCGGCCAGGTTAAATGCAAATCCGGAATATACGGGAAAGGGCGTGAGCATAGCTTTTCTGGATTCGGGATTCTATCCGCATCCGGATCTCGTGACGCCGGTGGATCGTGTTGTTGCTTATGAAGATCTGACAGAAGAGCGGCGCGGTTTGTTTTCCACTGGCCCAGTAGAGTCCTGGCAATGGCACGGGACACAGACATCGGTTGCCGCCGCCGGTAACGCACAACTCAGCGATGGCGTATATCGCGGGCTGGCCCACGAAGCGGAAGTTGTACTCGTGAAGGTAAGTGAACGTGGTCGCATAACCGAAGAAAACATCACCCAAGGCATTCAATGGGTAATCGCAAATCGCGAACGTTACAACATCCGCGTGCTCAATATATCTCTGGGCGGAGACGAGGATGTTCCCTGTTCGAGAAGCATTGTAGACCAGGCCGCTGAAGAGGCAGTTAGTCAGGGAATCGTGATTATCGCCGCGGCTGGAAACTCAGGAGCTGAGGGGCGCCATTCTATTCCGCCTGCCAACTCGCCCTCAGTAATTACTGTCGGCGGATACACGGATCACAACCGGATGAACGGAAATGACTTTGATCTTTACCATTCAAATTACGGAATGACAGCAGATGGCACAATCAAGCCTGAGATCGTCGCGCCCGCGATGTGGGTGGCGGCCCCGATCCTCCCGGGAACCAGGTTATATAAACGAGCGGAAGCCCTATCGCGGCTGGGTTCCGCCCTTGATTATCAACTTCCAAATCTAGCTCATGAATTTAAAGAAGCAGCCGAACTTCCGGAGCAGTTCGCTGGCGCAGATCCCAAAACAATTCGAGCGTACGTTGAGACGGCTCTGCAGCACGAGAAAATAATTGCAGCGCATTACCAGCATGTTGACGGGACATCTTTCGCAGCCCCGATCGTAGCGTCTGTCGTGGCGCAAATGATCCAGGCAAATCCAGCGTTAACGCCGGGAGCCATCAAGAACATTTTAGTCTCTACCGCCGACCGCATTGTGACGGAACCTGTAATCAGACAGGGCTACGGAATTGTAAATGCCCGCCGTGCTGTGGAACTCGCTAAAACTGAACACCACGAATTGAACGGCGTGGGATGCAAACCGCCTCGAGTCGAAAATGGTCGTCTGATGTTTGTCTTCCATGACGATGGCGCGCAGAGCGTTTCAATAGCGGGCGACTTTAACGGATGGAGCCAGATGGCCACTCCGCTCAAACGAAATGGGGCCGGCCTTTGGTTTACAGAGATTGTCGTTTCGGGAGCCGGACGTTTCGCGTACAAGTTCATTGTCAACGGCGACCGTTGGATTGAAGATCCGAGCAACTGTATGAAAGCGCCTGACAACTACGGCGGTTTAAATTCGCTCCTTGTGATCGAATGAAAAGGGAAACTTGCAAGCTTTTGTAACAATCAGAAAAGTATACAGACGATGGCTTCTGCGATCGCTCCAACCCTGCCGGAAAATGGTTCCCTTGATGTCCGAATCAATGGAACGCCCACTCCGCTTGTGGGAGTGGTTGCAACTTAGATTGCACCTGACTGTTTGTGCGTGGTGCAAACGTTATCTAAAACAGATCCAATTCATCAGGCGACTTCTTCGTGAAGAGATGTCTGGTCAAAGAAGTGACACCTCCCGGATCCTGCTTGATGCTGAAGCCCGCCAACGTATCAGCAACTCAATCGAGCAAAAACACACCCGCATTAATTAGGCTCTTGGAATTTCGGTTCACCACTTAACTCCACGATAGTTGTAAGGAATCACAACCCACAGCGACTACCTAGCAGGAGAAGGGAGTAGTCGTAAATGGACTTGACGAATCAAATTGGCGCCATCAGCGCATTCGAAATTCTGCGGCAGCGAGTGAATACGCCGGTGACGTTGATTCCGACCACCTCGTCGCAGAGTTCGACCCGATGGTCCACACGCTTGTTTGATTCGCTCAGGAAACATTGGCCGGAATATTTGATGGAAGCGGCCGAACTCGGACTCTTCATGTTCTCTGCGTGTACTTTCACCATCCTGCTGTTCCATCCGTCATCGCCAGTAGCTCAAACGATTCACGATGGTGTGTTGCGGCGATTGCTGATGGGAATTGCCATGGGCTCAACGGCAGTAGCAATTATTTTTTCCCCGTTGGGTCAGAGATCGGGAGCGCACTTTAACCCATCGGTAACCTGGACCTTCTTTCGTCTTGGGAAAATCGAAGCCTGCGATGCAGCCTTCTACACACTGTTTCAATTCGCCGGCGGAATCGCCGGCGTGATGCTCGCATCGCTCACGTTTCATAGGTTGGTGGCGGATCAGTCAGTCAATTATGCCGTAACGCTTCCTGGCTCGGGTGGTCCAATCGTCGCGTTGTTCGCCGAGATCACAATTTCTTTCATTCTGATGTCGGTAGTGCTCACCGTTTCGAACATTAAACGATTAGCACGTTGGACAGGAATGTTCGCGGGTGGTCTGGTCGCAACGTACATAACAATTGAATCTCCAATCTCAGGCATGAGTATGAATCCCGCACGAACCTTGAGTTCTGCAGTCGGCGCACAGGTGTGGATGTCCCTTTGGATCTATTTTGTCGCGCCTCCTGTGGGAATGTTGCTGGCGGCCGAACTTTACCAGCGACTGAACCGCCGGCGCGCAGTCACCTGCGCGAAATTGCATCACCACAATAACCAGCGTTGCATCTTCAGGTGCAACTTTGAAGTTAACTAAATTAAAGGAGAACGAAGTCATGAAACGTCGAAATTTCACTATTGGTCTGGCCCTACTTGCTGCTTGCTACCTTACTCAGTTCACGGTGGTAACTGCGAAGCGCAAGGCTGAACCAGCCAAATTTACAATTCGCGTCGAAAATATTTCTAACCCGGAGGGGATGACCGCTTCGAACGGTCAGAAGTTTCCCTTTGCGTTATCACCCGGGTTGTTTGTGTTAAGTGACAAGGACGCAGCGCTCTTCACCGAAGGCAAACCCGCGCGCCAAAACGGTCTCGAAATGCAGGCCGAAGATGGAGACCCATCGGGATTAGTGGGCTCGTTCGTGGCGATGCATCACAGTTCAAATCTTCATGGCGTGTTCAATACACCTGTTGGAGCTATGGGTGCGGGACCGATCCGCCCCGGTGATTCATACGAGTTTACTGTTACGGCGCTGCCGGGAATGAAGCTGTACATGACTCAGATGTTCGGCCAATCGAATGATTGGTTTTACGCGCCCGGCTCGAAGGGCATCGCTCTGTTCGATGCGAAAGGCATGCCCGTCAGCGGTGACATCACAGATCAGTTCTACTTGTGGGACGCGGGCACCGAGAAAGATGAAGAGATCGGTATTGGTCCGAACCAGGGACCACGACAAAAAGGCCCAAACACAGGTGCGGATGAAAATGGCGTGGTACACCGCGTCAACGATCAACGGTGGACCGCAAAGAACAAAGATTTCTTTCGCATCACGATTACACCTGCGTCAGGAATGTGAACCGATTCTTGGGCGGCTCTGCCGCATTCTTTGAGGAAAGGCTTTGCCTTTCCGGTTAGTTGCTAAGGAATCTGCGGCTATGCCGCTCAGGCAAAGCCTGAGTTATTGGGAGGACCTCACGGAAAGCCATAGGCGTTCCGCAAGGAGTGCGGCACAGCCGCAAGATAAGAGAGTCGGTGGAGAAGAGTCATGAAAAATAAAACCATTATCGCAGCCTTAATTCTGTTAGGCGCGGCGGCTTTTTCAAACGCGCAAACAGTCGAGAAAAAGACATTGACGATTGATGGAGCCAGAAAAGTAATTGCGGGTTCGATTGCATACGCCAGGAAGAACAACGCACCCGGCGGCGTCATTGCTGTGGTCGATGAGGGCGGCAATCTGATGGCGCTCGAGCGATTGGATGGGACGTTCGCGGCCGGCGCGAATATTTCCATCGGCAAGGCTCGGACTGCGGTGCTTTTCAAGCGACCGACGAAGGCGTTCGAAGACATCATCAAGAATGGACGCACAGCAATGGTCGCCTTGCCCGACACCTATTTCACACCGTTACAAGGCGGCGTTCCAATCACAATTGACGGTGAGATTGTAGGTGGGGTCGGTGTGAGCGGGGCTGCCAGTGCGCAACAGGACGAAGAGCTCGCCATAGCCGGTGCGAATGTTTTTTCAGAAGCCAAAGTGAGTGACACAACACCTGCGAGCACACCAGTACTGTTCTTTGACGCAAAACAAGTAAGCACGTCTTTTTCCACTGGTTCAGTTCTGCTGGATGGCAACAGTCGTAATTACATGGTCCACACCAGCCGCAGAGATAAGCCGGGGTTGGCAGAGATCCACTCCGTGGACACAGACATAATTTACGTGATGGAAGGCAGCGCGAAATTTGTGACGGGCGGAACGGCAGTAGACGCCAAAGAGATTGCGCTTAACGAAATTCGCGGGTCACGTATAGAGGGCGGCGTCTCCCGGCGGTTATCGAAGGGCGACGTAATCATTGTGCCGAACAACACCGCACACTGGTTCAAAGAAGTTAATGGTGAGTTTTTGTATTACACGATTAAAGTTCGTTAACAGCAGAGTGAAAGAGGTAGATGATGAAAGCGATCCGAATTCTAGTTGTATTCCTGTCAGTCGCAGTTTGGGTGGTTGCGACGCAAGCCCAACTGCCGACTAAGCAGGTGTTGACTCTTGATACTGCCAGGAAGATTGCGGCTGCCGCGGAAGCCGAGGCTAAGAAACGCGGCGCGACCGTCGTAATTGCCGTCGTGGATGACGGCGGTTACCTCCTCGTGTTGGAACGCCTGGATGACACCCAGGTCGCGAGCGTCGATGTTGGAATAGCGAAAGCACGAACGGCTGCAATCTTTCGCCGGCCCAGCAAAGTCTTCGAAGACCAGGTAAAGAACGGTCGCATTGCAGCGTTGGCGCTGCCCGGAGCGGTCGCATTACAAGGTGGCGTTCCGATCATCGTGGATGGCAAGGTCATCGGAGCCATTGGTGTGAGCGGTAACTCACCGCAGGAAGATGAAGACATCGCCAAGGCCGGTGCGGATAGCGCAACGGTGGTGATTAAGGGGGGTGGCAAATGAAATCCGACACATTGACGTCAATGTTCAGACTTGGCTGTTTGATATTCCTGCTCACAGTTGTTTACGTGGGTGTCGCTTCTAATCTGACTCGTGCATCGGCCCCGGCGAAGACTTCGGCTGACGTTCCAACAGGCAAACCCGATGCAATGATTGATCTTGGCTCTATCGAAGGCGCGGATAGCGTCAAGGGACAATGGCGTTACAGCGACACGAAAATTGTCGAAGCGGATTTCCGCCGCCCGGGACCAGACAAGCAGCCGACGGGCGCTGCGGTCAAAACATACGACTATGTGCCACACGCCGGCGGCGCAGATTTCGACGATTCAAAGTGGGAAGTTATTGGTCCGGCAACTTTGGATCAGCGGCGTGGCAATGGACGACTCGCCTTCAATTGGTACCGCATCAAGCTGACGATACCCGATCGCGTCGGTGATTTTGATCCGACCGGAACGACGGTCGTGTTTGAGACGTCGCTCGACGACTATGCTGAGATCTGGGTCGACGGCGAACTGTCGCGCGCACTGGGTCAATCAGGTGGGTCAGTGATTGCAGGGTGGAACGCGGAGAATCATTTAGTTATCGGCCGGAACGTCAAACCCGGCCAACAAATTCAGCTCGCGATTTTCGGCGCCAACGGGCCACTTTCAAACCCACCGACGAACTTTATCTATATCCGTTATGCAAGGCTCGCATTTTATAAGACTGATCCTTCTCCGGTATCGCTGACGCCAAGCGAAGTGAATGTCGAGGTCGTCCGCAATGATCCGGCAATGGATGAGATCGTCGGCCCTAATCCGAAAGTCTTGAAACTCGCCGAAGGATTCAGGTTCACTGAAGGTCCTATTTGGATCAATAAAGACGGCGGTTACTTACTGTTCAGCGATCCGAACGCAAACACGATTTACAAATACATGCCCATTGGAAATCAGGACGGGAATCTCGAAGTGTTTCGGACGCCGAGTGGTTACTCCGGGGCAGACATCTCAGAGTATGGCCAACCTGGATCGAATGGACTGACCCTCGATCCGCAAGGACGCCTGACGATCAATCAGCATGGCAATCACCGCGTTGTGCGCGACGAAAGAGACGGAACACAGACCGTGCTCGCGGACAGTTATCAGGGCAAACGGCTTAATAGTCCAAACGATCTTGTTTATCGATCGGACGGCACGCTCTTCTTCACCGATCCACCGTTCGGCTTTCCAAAGTTATTCAACGATCAGCGAAAGCAACTCGGGTTCAGTGGTGTGTATTCAGTCTATAGGGGAATCTTGCGACTTGTGAGCAAGGACTTCACTGGGCCAAATGGTATCGCCTTGTCACCGGACGAAAAGTATTTGTACGTCGGAAATTGGCCGCGTTCATTAACCGGTCAGGAGTTGCGCAAAGAAGATGAGCCTGTCAGTGAAATCGGAGACCGGCACAAAGCGATCATGCGTTACGAAGTACAGCCCGACGGAGCTCTGAAAAATGGAAAAGTGTTTTTCGACTTTACGAGCGCGGAAGGTGAAGACGGTCTGGACGGAATCAAAGTCGATCAGAAGGGCAATCTCTATGTGTCTGCACCTGGCGGGTTATGGGTGATCTCAGCGGAAGGCAAACATCTTGGAACCGTCATTACGCCCCGTCATGCACATAACATGGCCTGGGGTGATGCTGACGGCAAAACACTTTACCTATGTGCTCGCTCGGAGTTGTATCGCATTCGCCTGAACATCGCCGGTGTGCGACCGTCTTGATTTTTTGTTTTCGTGGATCGTTTGCTGAATTCTTAACCACAGAGACGCAGAGAACACAGAGGTTGCGCAGAGAAATCTAAAATGGGGCACCACCAATATGACGAACATCGACGAAGTAGTTCGCAAAATCCTCGAGCGGCGGGCGAATACTCCAGACACGCGCAGCCTGCTTGTTGGTATCAGCGGCATTGACGGCTGCGGTAAGGGTTATGTAGCAACGCAGCTCCAGGCGCATCTGGCACTACGTGGCATTATTCCAGCAATACTGAACGTAGATGGTTGGTTAAACCTGCCTCAGAAGAGATTTGATCAAAGCGCTCCTGCTCTAAACTTCTACGAAAACGCTCTTCGTCTCGATCAATTCTTCAATCAACTCGTTCTACCCTTAAGGGACCGGCGGTCGATTCATCTGGAAGCTGACTTTGTAGAGGAAACCGCCTCAGACTATCGCAAGCATACCTACGATTATACGAATGTCTCGGTGGTCTTGGTCGAAGGCATCTTTCTCTTTAAGCGGCATTATCGGAAGTATTTCGATCTGGCAATATGGATCGACTGTGCGTTTCCAACAGCACTGGCGCGTGCCATCGGTCGCGCACAAGAAGGACTCTCACCAGCGAACACGATTGCAGCCTATGACACAATTTACTTTCCGGCTCAAAGAATTCACCTGACCCAGGACAAACCTCGCGAGAATGCTGATCTGATCTTCGAAAATGATATCTACACAAAGAAACGAGTTGTGAAACGTCCAGGACAAATCGGCTGCTCCACCCACAGCTTTACGTCAAGAGTCTCTTCATCTCATCGCTGATGTTGGCCCACTCACAGAGTTTCCACCCCTTGACGCTCCATTTCCCACAGTCGTAGCATTGCGATGCCCAGTCGAAGCCCGCTCCGGACTTCCCCTTAAGGAGTGACCTAATGACTTACATTCGCGAAACGCCGTTCAATGAAGAGGACCATCCTACGCTCAAGCTAATCAAGGCAGACTACGGTTTCATTCCTAACTTCTTTAAAGCCCAAACGGCACGCCCCGATCTAATCGATGCGGAAGTTCAGCTCGTCGAAGCCACTTTGATCAAGGAAGGCGCACTTACGCGCCAACAAAAGGAATACATCTTCCTGGTCTGTTCCGCCGCCAACCTGAGCACTTACTGTGTTACTGCCCACTGTGAAATCGTTCGCATGCTCAAGATCGACGGACCCGAGCCCGAGCAAATCGCTCTCGATCACATGGCGACTGATCTGCCAATCGTTGACAAAGCACTGCTGAACTTCTGTCTGAAGCTAAACAATCACCCGCTCAAGATTACGCAGGACGATATAGAGGATCTGAAAACCTACGACTTCGACGATCAGCAAATCCTTGAAACGGTCATGTGCGTGGGGCTTGCGAAGTGGGCAAATTGCATTGGGTTTGGACTGGGTACCGTACCTGATTACGAAGTTCGATTCGACCTCGAGAATAGCAAAGCAATCAGTGCATAGCCGTCAATCTACGTTTAACTTTGGCTCTTCTAATTCGCAACCTGATCGAATGCGTTCCATCACCTTTGTGACCAGCGGCTCAGCTATCGGCTGAGGATATTCAAACGATCCACTTTCAGTGACGATGCGGAGGGTCTTGCGAGTTGAATCGTAAAGCACCTGGCACGTATTGCAATGGGCAAGGTGGGCCTCAAGCTGCTCGCGGATTTCGCCCGCTAGATCGTCGTCGAGGAGATTCCCCAACTCACTAATAAAGTCGCGGCAGCTAATCATGATTTACCCGCGCCAGATTTTGAGAAATATTGGACCATTGACTCCCGCAGCATCAAACGACCCCGCAAAACGCGCGCTTTGAGACCAGGGATGCTGAGACCCAGGACCACCGCCGCTTCTTCAGTCGAAAGTTCTTCCAAGTCTCGAAGCATCAGTGCAACGCGATACTTTGCCGGCAGCTTCATGACTTCCTTCTCCACGAGTCTCCGGAGCTCTTCACGCGAATAAGACTCTTCCGGGGTCTCCGTCCAGGCCTGGATGTTTCGTGGTCTGAATTCTTCATTCTCTTCATCAATCCTGTCAAACTCTTTCCGGTTTCTTATTCGTTGCAGCCCGGTATTGATGGCAATCCTGACAAGCCACGTGGAGAATCTCGATCGTCCTTCAAAGTGCGGCAGATGCTGAAAAGCCTTAAAGAATACATCTTGCAATGCATCTTCGGCCTCCTCAGGGTTGCCAACAATACCGAGTAAGCTGCGGTAAACTCGGCGCCCATGCTGACGCACCAATTCTTCGAACGCATCCGTTTCGCCCTTACAGACTCGCTCGACAATCTCAAAGTCGGGGTCGTCCGATACAAATTCGCCTGACAACTCCGGTTCTAATATTTGACGCTCAGAAGCGATCTGCGGATTCACTTCTTTTAAGGGAAATGTTACGCGCGGCTTGAAATCTGGTTCAGTGCCCAGGCCGATTTGCACACAATTCAGGAATTGAGTCAGTCCAACCATCAGTACAGCTTCTAAAATTTGGTCATCATTAAAATCGGATTTGCGCAACGACTCAACATCGCGATCCGTAAACGAATGAGGGCTGGAGGCAAGCTTGCGAGCGAAATCGAGTAATACAACGTCTGATTCCCTCAGATTCGCCTCGCGATGATCAATTGCCACTTGTTGCGATTGTTCAGGTTTTACACCCAAAAATTGTAGCGTTTGACAATGTAGGGCAGGAAAGTAGGAGTTGTTATTTTCAGCAGATACGACAAGCAGAATAAACTCTTTCTGCATGCGACTTAATGAGCCTTTACTAAAGAGAAGGTTGTCGAGCAAGCGAACCTGAGCGTCCACAAGATCGGGCCTCATGATTTGAGCGTGATAAATCCTCGGCGTCAATCCAAAGTTTCGTTTCAGCGTACTTCCACTCTCGGCGCTTAGAGAACCATCAAATTCGGGCAGAAAGCCCACGGTAAACTCTCCGAAGAAAATTCTTAAAACCTGCGAAGCATACTCCCCAAAGCCAGCAGCAGTCGATGTTGGTCTCCGAAAATTCTGCATCCCGATAACAGCACGGGCGTCTAATCATTCAGAGAAAGATCAGTCAAGCCAGGTTCCTAAACGCAATCAAGTACTTCAACCCCGGAGGGCGAGAGCGTGAAAACAACCACCGATAGACTGCAGAGACTCGATCCAAGCAAATGGTTGGATTGTCACGGCGATTATCTTTATCGATATGCCCTGGTGCGCGTGCGGGAAACAGCACTCGCTGAGGATTTGTTGCAGGAAACGTTGTTGGCCGCCGTCGGTTCTTATCATGGTCACGCCGGCCGCAGCTCCGAACGAACCTGGCTGGTGGGAATAATGAAACACAAGGTGATCGATTACTTTCGTCGTGCGGCGCGAACTGCACAATTCCAGCTTTTACCCAAGGGCGACGATCAGATTGAATGTTTCGAAGAGTCTGGACCATGGCGAGGCCACTGGCGTGAGGATCAGGCGCCGGTTAGTTGGCCGGTTCACGATCTGGAGTCGCGAGAGTTTTGGGAAACCTTTGAGCACTGCTTATCACAATTACCACACCAGATGTCGATTGCCTTCACGCTCAGAGAGATCGATGGCCTGAGGTCAACTGAAATCTGCGAGATCCTGAGCATTACGCCGAATAATCTATGGGTCCTTCTTCATCGTGGCCGCCACAGGCTGAGACAGTTGCTTCAAGTCGAGTGGTTTCAAAAATGCGCGCCCTCTCCACCTTTAGACCGTCAGCGCGCGGAGCCACATACCGAGATAGCTCAAACACACCTTTCCTACCGAGCTGCCGCCGCGTGAAATCAGGTTGTAAGGATTTGGCCACATCCTCGACCAACAGTTGGTTGCGAAATCTGAAGAGGGGAATCGAAAGATGTCAAACAAAGTGAAGGTGGCTCTACTTGTCCTAATTGTTGCCGGTTCAGGCGTCTGGTACGCATTCAGGCCTGAGCGGCTTTTCATCAATAAAAAGATAAACGAACAATTTCCGACTGCGTCCGCAGCAAGCAATCAAATCGCTTCCGGGCAGTTTCACAGCGCTGCACATGAAACCAAGGGTGTGGCTACGGTGTTTCAGCTTGCCGACGGAAAGAAGGCGCTGCGACTGACTAACTTCGAAACGTCCAATGGTCCAGACGTCCACGTGTATCTCGTCGCGGCTCAGGACGCCAAAGACAATGACGAAGTTACGAAAGCAGGTTTCGTGGACCTTGGATCGTTGAAAGGAAATATCGGCGATCAGAATTATGACTTGCCGGCGAATGCAGACCTTGCGAAGTATCGTGCAGTCACTATCTGGTGCAAGCGTTTTAGTGTCAACTTCGGCACCGTGCCGTTGAACTCGTCAATGCAATCGATGAATCGTCAGTAGGCGACCACCGCTCTGAGTCTCTACCAAACCTTTAACCGCAGAGACGCAGAGAACGCAGAGAAATACTCTGATCTAGTTACGGAGTGGAGTCATGTCGAACAACAACCACTACGACGTAATCATCATCGGCACGGGCGCAGGCGGTGGTACGCTCGCTTACAGCCTCGCGCCTTCGGGCAAGAAGATCCTGCTCCTCGAGCGCGGCGATTACGTTCCGCGTGAGAAGGAAAATTGGAGTACGCGCGCGGTAAACCTCGAAGGGAAATACAACACCAGGGAGGCATGGCGCGACAACGAAGGCAAGGAACTTCATCCGCACACCAACTATTTCGTTGGTGGCAACACGAAGTTTTACGGCGCCGCACTCTTTCGTCTGCGAAAGGAAGACTTCGGTGAGATTCGACATTACGGCGGAATCTCTCCTGCCTGGCCGATCAGCTACGACGAGCTGGAGCCTTATTACACAAAAGCCGAGTCTCTCTATCAGGTACACGGCAATCGCGGTGAAGATCCAACGGAGCCCTGGGCCAGCTCGCCTTACACCTATCCAGCCGTAAGCCACGAGCAACGTATTCAGCATCTACACGACGATCTCGAACGTGCCGGCCTGAAACCGTTTCATGTGCCGCTGGGCATTCGGCTCGATGAGAAGAACGCACGGACGAGCCCGTGTATACGATGCAACACCTGCGATGGCCATCCCTGTTTGATTGGAGCCAAATCAGATGCACAGACGATCTGCGTCGATCCCGCTCTTCAACACGCGAATGTCTCGCTTGTGACAAACGCTAAGGTCATGCGTCTGGAAACCAACGGCAATGCGCGTGAAGTCAGCAAAGTTATTGTTGAGCGTAACGGCATGCACGAGGAGTACTCGGCCGATATCGTCGTCGTTTCCTGCGGCGCGGTTAATTCCGCCGCGCTGCTGTTGCGATCGGCGAATGACAGTCATCCAAACGGCCTGGCTAACGGTTCGGATGTTGTCGGCCGGCACTACATGGGCCACATCAATTCGGTGCTCATGGCTCTCTCAAAATGTCCTAATCCAACAATCTTTCAAAAGACACTTGCTATCAACGATTTCTATTTCGGTTCGCGGGAGTGGGATTACCCGATGGGTCACATCTCGTTCGTCGGCAAGCTCGACGCTGACACTTTAAAAGCGGGCGCGCCTGCCATTGCTCCGGGATGGACACTCGATCTAATGGCCAAACACTCGCTTGACTTCTGGCTCACTTCGGAGGACTTACCCGACGCGGATAATCGCGTGACTGTCGATCGCGAAGGGCAGATCCGCGTCAGCTACAAGCTAAACAACGTCGAAGGTCACGATCGCTTAAAAGCGCAGTTACAAAAGGCAATGAAGCAAACCAACTGTGACGTCCACGGGCATGACTGTCACCAGGGTTTGTTTGCGCGAAATCTCTACCTGGGCCAACGTCTGCCGCTTGCGGCAGTCGCCCACCAGAACGGAACCGTTCGTTTTGGCGACGATCCGAAAACGTCTGCACTCGATCGTAATTGCAAAGCGCACGAGCTCGATAACCTTTACGTTGTTGACGCGAGTTTCTTTCCATCGAGCGGTGCGGTGAATCCTGCGCTGACGATCATGGCTAATGCGTTACGGGTTGGCGATCATTTGTTGGAGCGAATGAAATGAAGCGGACCAAAGCAACACTTCTCGGTTTACTTCTTGCGCTGGGCGTGTTCGTTAACGCGTCCACGGCCCAGTACCTGCCGACGGACGCGCGCGCTACTAATAGCTCGCGCGTCCCCTTCCTCGTCTCCCGCGAGACATCTGTGGTTCCCCTCGTTGAAGAGGTTGGAGCGATCGGCATGACGGTTTCGGACATGGATGCTTCCGTTGATTTCTATTCACGAGTGCTGTCGTTTGAGAAGGTCTCGGATGTTGAAGTAACTGGCGAGAATTACGAACGTCTCCAGGGTGTCTTTGGCCTGAGAATGCGCGTGGTGCGAATGCGGCTCGGTGCTGAGTTCATCGAGTTAACGGAATACCTCGCACCGAAAGGCCGGCCCGTTCCAGTAGATTCACGCAGCAACGATCGCTGGTTTCAGCATATCGCGATCATCACCAGCGACATGGACAAAGCTTATGCACTGCTGCGACAGAACAAAGTCGAACATGCCTCGACTGGTCCACAACGTTTGCCTGATTGGAACAAAAATGCGGGTGGTATCAAAGCTTTTTACTTTCGCGATCCGGACAAACACTGGTTAGAGATTCTTCAATTTCCGCCGGAGAAGGGTGATCAGAAGTGGCAAAAGAAAGACAGGCTGTTTCTGGGAATTGATCATACAGCTATCGTTGTCGGTGACACTGAAGCGAGTCTGAAGTTTTATCGAGATACCCTTGGTTTACGTGTTGCCGGCACAAGTGAGAACTACGGCACCGAGCAGGAACATTTGAATAACGTCTTCGGCGCAAGGTTACGCATTACGAGTCTTCGAGCAGCGGGCGGGGGGCCTGGCATCGAATTCCTCGAATACCTTGCGCCCCGCGATGGCCGGCCGGCACCTGCGGATGCACGTGCGTCGGATCTGTTTCACTGGCAGACAACCTTAATCGTTAACACTGCTGATACGTTTGCGAAGCGACTGTCTGCAGAAAATTCGATGTTAGTGTCGTCTGGCGTCGTAGCGCTGAATGAAAAGAGTTTGGGATTCAGTAAAGGTTTACTGGCGCGAGATCCCGACGGCCACGTGATGGCGTTGCTGGAACGATAACGTTTCGACCCTGCAATCCATGTGAGCATCTATCTCATTCTCACCGTGCCTTTAGCCCGGTGACATGTGGTGGAGGCAAAACCCGAGAAACCGTCTAAACGGTTTCTCCAAAGAACCGAGCGAGTACGCCACCGGGCTAAAGCCAGGGTGAGAATGAGAACAAACAACGGATCAGTCTTCGGGTTTTGTGCAAAGAGCTAACGATGAGGAATCGACCTCTCTTTATTCCAATCATTCTTGGCACTGTCCGTAAGGGTCGCGCAAGCGAGAACGTCGCGAAGTTTGTTCTCGAGCAAGTAAAACAACGTGAAGGCGTTGAAACTGAGCTGATTGATATTAGCGACCTCAAGTTTCCTGGAGACGATGCCGGCGAACAGATCAAGGACAAAGCATTCTCTTCAACCTGCGAACGTGCGGATGGATTGATCCTGGTTGTTCCCGAGTACAACCACGGCTATCCAGGTTTACTCAAACACGTGCTCGATTCCAATCTCAAGGAATACATCCACAAAGCGGTCGGCATCTGCGGCGTTTCAGCCGGCGGCTTCGGCGGCACTCGCGTAATTCAAAGTTTGTTACCAGTGTTGCGCGAGCTTGGGCTCGTCACGATTTTCTGGGACGGAAACTTTTCCGGTGCTCAGAATCTCTTCGACGAAGCGGGAAACATGAAGGACCGTTCGACTCACGAAAAGCGTCTCGACAAATTTCTCGGCGAGTTGATCTGGATGAGCAAAGTATTACGATTGGGCCGAGAAACCATTTCCATCTAGGGGCTTTCCATGAAAATCATTTCGGTGAATGTAGGGTTGCCGCGGCTTGTACTGCGGAACGGCGAACCAGTGTCTACGGGCATCTTCAAAGAACCGGTCGCGGGCCGAGTGATGATGCGGACGTTGAATCTCGCCGGCGATCGACAGGCGGATCTGTCTGTGCATGGTGGACCAGAAAAGGCGGTCTACGTTTATCCATCAGAACATTACGACTTCTGGAAACATGAGCTTCCGGACATGGACTTGCCGTGGGGCGTATTTGGGGAAAACCTGACTACAACCGGCTTGTTCGAAACCGACGTCAACATTGGTGACAGATTTCGAGTTGGCACAGCCGAAGTAATGGTCACACAGCCACGCATGCCCTGTTACAAACTCGGGATTCGTTTTGGACGAGCGGACATCATCAAGCGATTTCTCATTAGCGAGCGCTCGGGGTTCTATCTATCGGTTCTGAAGGAAGGTGACGTCGGCGCGCAGGATGAGTTCCAACTGCTCCATAAAAATGGCTCCGGTGTAAGGGTTGTGGACATTACCCGACTATATAGCAGCGAAAAGGAAAACGTCGATTTGATCCGACGCGCCATCGCAACGGAGGGGCTGCCTGAGAGCTGGCGAGAATACCTCCAAAAACGTCTCGAAAATCTGGGTCATGGACAGGATGGATAGACCAAAAATGATTTGCCCGGACTGTGGCGCTGAAATGAATCATCACGCGATAAAGATCGATTGCAACGCGGACAATCCGGCATTGATCGATCGAACCCTGGGCGGGATTCTTCAAGAAGTCCATACGTGTCCTGAATGTGGAAGAAGCAGTCTGCGGCAGACTTGATAACAATCATGGCAACGACATCCGACAAAAGACGAAAGCCAACTGCAGAAGAGTTACGGTTGGAAGAGTCGCGGCAACGCACCCGGCACTGGAAGCGTTGGGGTCCATATCTCAGCGAACGGGCCTGGGGCACGGTGCGTGAGGACTATAGTGCATACGGTTCGGCCTGGGATTATTTCCCACACGATCACGCGCGCTCACGTGCTTATCGTTGGAACGAAGACGGAATTGCGGGCATCTCGGATCGTCATCAAGCCATCTGTTTCGCAATCGCACTCTGGAACGGTCGCGATCCAATTTTGAAGGAACGCCTCTTCGGGTTGACTGGCAACGAGGGAAATCACGGCGAGGACGTCAAGGAATACTACTTCTACCTCGACTCAACTCCCACTCACTCGTACATGAAATATCTGTACAAGTATCCGCAGGCGGAGTTTCCTTATGGACAAGTGATTGCTGAAAACCGGCAACGGGGAAAGCTCGCACCGGAGTTTGAGTTGGTCGATACAGGTGTCTTCGATAGGGATCGTTACTTCGACGTAGTTGTCGAATACGCGAAGGCTGATGTTGAGGATATTCTCGTCAAAATTACGGTGACGAACTACGGCCCTGAGGCAGCTTCGCTTAACCTTCTGCCCACGATCTGGTTTCGGAATACGTGGTCATGGAATCAGAACGGCACAGCGAAACCATGGCTCCATGGTACGAAGGATGGTGTCGTCGAGCTCAACCACGATGGAGTTGGAAAGCGCTGGTTGTACTGTGATGGCACGCCTGAGTTGCTCTTTACCGAGAACGATACAAATACGCAGCGTCTCTTTGATTTCACTACGGGCGCACATTACTTCAAAGACGGAATCAACGATTACATCGTTAACGGCAATCAGCAGGCAATCAATCCAGAAAATACAGGAACGAAGGCAGCGGCGAACTACAAGCTCACAATTGGGCCAGGCGAAACTGCAACGGTTCGTTTGCGATTGAGCGACACCAGTTACGATAGAACAAAGGCTTTCACAGGTTTCGAGGCAACCTTCAGCAATCGTATTGACGAAGCTGACAGGTTTTATGAAACCGTCATTCCGGACCACCTTTCAAAAGATGCCCGACTCGTGATGCGCCAGGCGTTCGCCGGCATGCTCTGGTCGAAACAGTTTTATCACTACGTAATCGAGCAATGGCTCGATGGTGATCCTGCGGCTCCCAAGCCTCCGGCAGAACGCGTGCACGGTCGCAACCACGAGTGGAAGCACCTTTACAACGCTGACGTCATATCGATGCCCGACAAGTGGGAGTATCCGTGGTACGCGGCCTGGGATCTTGCGTTTCATTGCGTACCGCTGGCACTTGTTGACTCTGAGTTTGCCAAAGACCAGCTCATCCTGATGCTGCGCGAGTGGTACATGCATCCGAACGGACAACTACCTGCATACGAATGGGCGTTCGGCGATGTGAATCCTCCAGTTCACGCGTGGGCCGCGTGGCGTGTTTACAAGATTGAGAAGAAACGTCGCGGTGTTGGCGACACTGTCTTTCTCAAACGGGTGTTTAAGAAGTTATTGCTGAATTTCACCTGGTGGGTGAATCGCAAAGATGCTGATGGCATGAACATCTTTCAGGGCGGCTTTCTCGGTCTCGACAATATTGGGGTTTTTGATCGCAGCGCTCCGCTACCGACTGGTGGGCATATTGCTCAATCGGACGGCACCAGTTGGATGGCAATGTACGCGCTGAATCTTTTGGCGATTGCAATGGAGCTGGCCAAAGAGGATTCTTCCTATGAAGACGTGGCCAGCAAGTTCTGGGAACACTTCCTCTACATTGCGAATGCGATGAACAACCGCGGCGACGACGAGGTCAGATTGTGGGACGAGCAGGATGGGTTCTTCTACGATGTATTGCATTTGCCGCAAGGCAAACCATTCCCGATGAAAGTTCGGTCAATGGTAGGTCTGATCCCATTGTTTGCTGTCGAGACACTAGAACCGGAGTTGCTCGATCGCCTGCCCGATTTCAAGAGGCGGATGGAATGGTTTATCCAAAACCGTTCCGACCTAACGAAAAATGTTGCCTGCATGCGCACGCCGGGAAATGCCGAACGGCGTTTGTTGTCAATCGTGAGCCAGGAACAATTGCGAAGTGTGTTGCGGATTATGCTCGATGAAAATGAGTTCTTTTCGCAATACGGCATTCGCGCAATTTCGCGTTTCCATAAAGACCAGCCATACACGCTGCAGGTAAATGGCACACAACATCGCGTAGATTACGAGCCTGCCGAATCGAGCACCGGGTTATTTGGTGGCAATTCAAACTGGCGTGGGCCAATCTGGTTTCCGCTTAATTATCTGCTGGTCGAGTCGCTGCAGAAGTTTCATCATTATGTCGGCGATGATTTCAAAGTTGAGTGCCCGACCGGTTCTGGTCAGATGCTGACGCTCTGGGAAATCGCAGCTGAGATTTCAAAACGACTCTCACGGATCTTTTTGAAAGATGCTGATCAGCGAAGGCCGGTATTTGGCGCTGCCGAAAAATTTCAAACTGATCCTAACTGGCACGATCTCATTCCTTTCCACGAATACTTCCATGGCGACACTGGCTCAGGCGTGGGCGCAAGCCACCAAACAGGCTGGACCGGGTTGGTAGCGAAGCTTCTTCAACAGAGTGGGGAATAATCAGGGGAGGGGAGGAGCAGGGGCAGGAGCAGGAGCAGTTGGCAGGCTCAAGCTGCTTTCGGTGAGTTCGTCCCACGTCGGATCAGAGGCCCCGCGATCAGTCACACACAACCTCTTCTGCCGGAGCGCGTCCGTCCTCGGCCGCCCCCGTCGATCAGAGGCCCGTCAATCAGTCACACGCAACTTCTTCTGTCGGAGCGCGTCCGTCCTCGGCCGCCCCCGTCGATCAGAGGCCCGTCAATCAGTCACACGCAACTTCTTCTGTCGGAGCGCGTCCGTCCTCGGCCGCCCCCGTCGATCAGAACCACCTCCACCATCTCCGCGTTCCTGACTGGACTTATACAGATCACGTCGTTAATCTCCCATTCGATCTACTACCTCACTCTGAAAGTTGAACTCCTCACATGCCTATAAAAGACATACCACACCAAAGACTTAAGGCCTCTGGCTGGAACACCCGCGGTTATCTTCCACACTACGACGGAGCATCGATTCCTCAATTCATCACACTCAACCTGGCTGATGCTATTCCTCTGAAAGTTATAGATCGATGGAAAAAAGAACTCGAGCATCTGAATAGCAAAGAAGAGCAGATCCTAATGCAGCGTCGAATTGATGCGTATTTGGACCAGGGATATGGAAGCTGTTATCTAAAGGAACCGACCATCGCGGCGATGGTTGAAGAATCATTACTCGCCCGCCACGGAATTGACTACAAGCTTTCCGTTTGGGTGGTGATGCCAAATCATACGCATTCCTTGTTACGTCGCTTCGAAGACAAGAGAATTGAGGACATCATCGAAGCGCACAAGGGTTATACGGCCCACAAAGCGAATGAGTATCTGGACCGGAGCGGTCAATTCTGGATGAAAGATTACTTTGACCGCTTTATCCGAAATGAAAAACACTATTGGAATACGGTTCGGTATATTGAAAACAATCCGGTGAAGGCTCGTCTATGTAAGGAGCCCAGCGATTGGCGGTTTAGTAGCGCTTGGTTTCGTAAGCACGGACGGAAGAAGATATAGGGGCTTCCTGATCGATGGGGACGCGCTCCGACAGAAGAGGTTGCGTGTGACTGATTGACGGGCTTCTGATCGACGGGGGCGGCCGAAGACGGACCGCTCCGGCAGAAGAGGTTGCGTGTGACTAATTGATGGGCCTCTGATCGACGGGGGCGGCCGAGGACGGACGCGCTCCGGCAGAAGAGGTTGCGTGTGACTAATTGATGGGCCTCTGATCGACGGGGGCGGCCGAGGACGGACGCGCTCCGGCAGAAGAGGTTGAGCTTACCAACTGCTCCTGCTTCTGCTCCTGCACGTGCCAACTGCCCCCTGCTCCTGCCCCCGCTCCTCTTTTCACTTGTAAGGAATCCCTTCCTGGACCGACTCATGATTGTTTGGCGAACTCCAAAACAAGGAAACCAATTAACATGAGAGATCGATGGGCAGTTATATTAGCGGGCGGAGATGGAACGCGCTTGCAGTCGATGACGCGCGCGATAACCGGCGACAATCGCCCCAAACAATTCGTGCCAGTTGTCGGCGGCAGCACCCTTCTTACTCAAACCAGGCGCAGAGTCGCTTTATCAATTGAACCCAGCCGAACGATGATCGTTGTCACGCGGAAGCATCGCCGGTTTTATGAATCACTTGCCGGCGAAGTCCCTGGAAGTCTCCTGCTTGAACAACCAGTTAACAAAGGAACTGCGCCGGCAATTCTCTACGCCCTGCTTCGTGTCGCGGCAAGATCGCCAAAAGCAGTCGTTGCGCTGTTTCCTTCCGATCACTTTTTCGCTGATGACGAAGAATTCATGTCGCACATCGATGTAGCGATCGATGCTGTAAAGATCCAGCCCGGCAAGGTGATACTCCTCGGCATTACTCCGTCGGTACCGGAAACAGAGTACGGATGGATTGAACCGGAACCTTCCATACTAGCCAGCGCACAAAAATCAATCACACGAGTTAACAAGTTTTGGGAGAAGCCAGGTTCGACATTGGCAAAGTCTCTTATGGAACGCGGCTGCCTGTGGAACAGTTTCGTGATGGTCGGATGTGTTGATGCCCTACTGAAGATGACGCACGCTGCCATGCCGGAAATGTACGCTTCCTTCACAGCAATCGCACCGACCTTCGAAACCGCGAATGAACAAAACGGTCTCGTCGCACTCTATTCACATCTGAAGGATTCCAACTTTTCGCATCAGGTGCTCGCAGTACGACCTGGAGATTTGATGGTGATGAGAGTGGCAGATCTCGGCTGGAGCGATCTCGGTGAACCTAATCGAGTGTTATCAACCCTTGCTCGTCTCGGAGTGCAATCAGAGCTCGCAAGGTCCGCGAGCTGACAAGGAAAACATCATGAAAGCAATCGCAGTCAAACCGGGAAAACCGAATACAGTCCACCTCGCGGAACTACCGGCACCTAACGTCACTGAAATAGCGAATGGCCGAGGGGTGTTGGTGCGCGTGTTGAGAGTCGGTGTGGATGGAACCGATAAAGAAATCAACGCTGCCGAGTATGGCCAGCCGCCGCAAGGATATGACTTCCTCATCATTGGTCATGAAAGTTTTGGCCAGGTTGAAGCTGTTGGTCCAAACGTAACCGAGGTCAGGCCGGGTGATTATGTAGTAGCAACAGTACGCCGCCCAGGTTCAAGCATCTACGACCTGATCGGCACAAACGACATGACGACCGACGACACTTACTTCGAGCGTGGCATCAATCTTCGCCACGGTTACATGAGTGAGTATTACGTCGATGATGCCGATTTCATCGTGAAGATTCCACAAGGTCTTAAAGAGGTCGGCGTTCTGCTGGAACCAACAACCGTTGTGGAGAAGGGGATTGCTCAGGCGTACGAGATCCAACGACGACTTAGAGTATGGAAACCCAGGCGCGCGGCGGTTATGGGTGCTGGAACGATCGGTTTACTGGCAACTCTGGTCCTCCGTCTCAAGGGATTGCAGGTAACAACATTTGGCAAGATACCAGGACCTTATTTGAATTCCGATCTCATCGAGGCAATAGGCGCCACTTATCAATCGACGGACGAGCTGTCGATTCTCGAAGGTGCAAAGAAGTATGGACCGTTCGACATCATCTTTGAAGCGACTGGTTTTTCACCCGTCGTTTTCGACAGTATGCAAGCACTCGGCAAGAATGGTGTGCTGGTACTGTCGAGCGTCACAGGTGGTGACCGCAAGATCGAGGTGCCTGCCGACAAGATAAATCTTGAATTCGTGCTCGGTAATAAAGTCATGGTCGGGACGGTGAATGCGAACCGCGAGTACTTTGAGATGGGCGTGAAAGATCTCGCTCAGGCCGAGGCCGAATATCCCGGGTGGCTCTCGCGTTTGCTAACCCATCCCGTGCGCGGCTTGGAAAATTATCAGGAGTTATTCGCGAAGCTTACTAATCCGAATGGTGCAATCAAGGTGTTCTGCGAAGTTGCAGCGCTTTAGATCCTTTTGTAGTACGACAGCCTGTTAGGGATCAGAAACTAGGCAGCATGTTGAAGGAGCAACGACAGGCTAACAGCCTGTCGTACACACAAACAATCATGATTGAATTCGATCGGGATAGCTGCAGGAATCTAAACATTGCGCTAACTCAGGAATGGCTCGAAACGAATGGAATCGGCGGGTTTTCGTCTTCAACAATCCTGGGACTTAACACTCGCCGATATCACGGATTACTCACTGCGGCGACTAAGCCGCCGGTTGGACGTCTGGTATTGCTCTCGAAGCTTGAAGAAACACTGATAATCGATGGCCGTCGTTATGAACTGTCCGCTAATCAATATCCAGGCGTGATACATCCGCAGGGATTCAATTATCAGACTGGCTTTCGTCTGGATCCATTTCCAGGATTTACTTACGAGGCTGAAGGAGTCCAACTGCACAAATCAGTTTTCATGGTCCAGGGAGAGAACACCACTGTCGTTCAGTATGAGTTGGAGTGCACCGCCGGCGTCAATCATCAGGACATCAAACTAGAAGTTCGTCCGCTCATTGCGTTCCGGGACTACCACAGTACGACGCATGAGAACGCTGCTCTCAATGCACAGATCGAAATCAGCCCGGGTCTGACAACCTTTCGGCCGTACAACGATCTACCCGCACTACATCTCGCTCACGATCCGGCGAATATTGATGCAAATGGGTTTTGGTATCGCAATATCCAATACGCGATCGAGCAGGAACGAGGATTGGATTATTCAGAAGATCTCTTCAGCCCGTGTGCGTTGACCTTCGATCTGGATGGAAGCAAGAAGGTATGCATCATTGCTTCAACGAGTAGGCATGATGCGAGCGACGCAGACGCCTATCGCGAAGCGGAGATTGAGCGACGGTCAAGTCGGAATAAAGACACAAATAGTCTTGCTACATCATTGAGGAAGGCCGCCGATCAATTCATCGTCTCCCGCGAACGAGGTGAAACAGTGATCGCGGGATATCACTGGTTTGCTGATTGGGGCCGGGACACGATGATTGCAATACCCGGTTTGGCACTCGTCAATGGACGTTGGGACGTTGCCAAGCACGTTTTCAGTGAATTCTGCAGGCACGTCGATCAGGGGATGTTGCCGAACCGATTTCCCGATGCCGGGGAATCTCCGGAATACAATACTGTCGATGCAACGCTGTGGTTTTTTGAAGCGGTGCGGTCATTCCTCCAATACACCGGCGACTATGAGTTTGTGAGAACAAATCTCTACGGCGTGCTGAGAGATATTATTGGCTGGCACATAAGAGGCACTCGTTACCGCATCCACGTTGATGATGATGGCTTGCTCTTCTCTGGCGAACCGGGTGTGCAACTCACCTGGATGGATGCGAAAGTCGGCGAGCGAGTGATAACGCCCCGTCATGGAAAGCCTGTTGAAATTCAGGCGCTTTGGTACAACGCATTGCGAGTAATGGAGGGCCTCGCGGGTAAATTTAACGCACCAAACGAGAAGCAGAAGTACGGAGCGATGGCGAACAAAACACGCGCCAGTTTCAATCAAGCATTTTGGAATGAACAAGCCGGGTGTCTTTACGACGTAATAAACGGAGAGACTCGAGACGCGTCGATACGACCAAACCAGGTGATTGCGATCAGTCTGACAAACACAATGGTGCCAAAAGAGAGAGCCAAAAGTATTTTGGGTATTATCGAACATGAATTGCTGACACCACGCGGCCTCCGGACGCTTTCACCGTCAGATCCGAATTACGTTAGCCGATACGAAGGTGGTCCGGGCAGCCGTGATGGTTCTTACCATCAGGGGACCGTTTGGCCATGGTTGATGGGCCCGTACATAAGCGCCTACATCAAAACCTTTGGTCTGAAAGCAGGTCGAAGCTTTGCAGCGATGTGGCTGGAGAACTTTCAGCAGCATTTGCATGAAGCGGGCCTTGGTCAAGTTTCCGAAATTTTCGATGGAGAAGCTCCGCACCGACCGCGCGGTTGCATTGCACAGGCGTGGAGCGTGGCAGAGTTACTGCGTGCCATAGTCGAAGATGTTGAGCAGCCTCAGAGTGAGGCAGCGAGTTTTTAAAGTCTTCCCTGGTGGACTCAACCGAGCGTAATTGTTGTTGAATGTGGAGATTTGTATGGAGCAGTTTCATATTGGAGACAGGGTGGATATAAAAGGGGACACTCAGAGCTACATCCTGGTAGATCCAACAAAAACATATAGAGGTGTTGTGATTGGCGTTGAAGAAGGACAGTTACTTGTTCGACTCGATGAGCCTGTCACCCGTGGCCCGGGGCAGTTTCGAGATGTAAGTGTTGACGTAAGAACCGTGGTGCGTTCACACAAAAGTAATTGCGGCTGATCTGAAGTCCGCCTGTAGGCCAATTCTCACAAGATTGTTACCTTCTGGAACTGGCTATTGACTAGCGCAGACTACCGCGCTACTGTGCGCTCTCCGCAAACGAAAGCTCTTGACGAGACTTACGGTCGTCAAATTGCCTTCACACCTCGCACCAACGCTTGGGTCCGTAAGCGATTCAATTTTTTCAGGTCTCATATGAGGCATCGGTCGAGAAGCATTGGCCTTTCAGCTGCCTCAACGGCTTTGTTGGCCGTTACGCCGAAGTGTCCTCTTTGCTGGATCGTCCTGATGAGCGCGATTGGCGTTAGCTGGCCAGTCAGTTCAGGATCCTTGCGAATGTTTGTGATAGCACTTTCCCTCGTCCCCTTGGGAGTTCTATTTTTCTGCGCCCGCCGCTGTACGGATTATCGTCCCTTTTTTCTGGGGGTGATTTCGGTAATAGGGTTGTACGTTTGCAAGTTTCGCCTGGCGCTGGATGCGGGAATGTATATGAGTGGGGCGACGCTGTTTGGTGCGACGGTATGGAGTGTCAAGCTAAGTCGTAATCACCCAAATGAAACTCGTTGTAGTTGTGTGCTAAGAACTCCGTCGCGATGATCGATTTTGATTCGCTTCGGATCCTGATCACTGAGGTGAGGTTAACAAATGGCGAGTTTAGTAGTGCGAAAAAATGTCGAAACTCTTTCTCCTCTGGAGTTACAGGCGTTACGCGACGCATATCTCAAATTTCAATCTATCTGGGATAATCGCGGGTACAGCTATTTTGCCGGCTTGCACGGCATCCCCAATTGGTATTGTAACCATCACGATCGATCTATCCGTTCCTTGCAAAATCTCAGGTTGTTTCTGCCATGGCATCGAGCCTATTTGATCTACTTTGAAAGAGCCCTACGTGATCAGGCAGATCCGAGTGCGAAAATTGGCCTGCCGTGGTGGGACTGGACATCAACCACATCTCACATCATCGGTGTTCCTGAAGCGTTTGCAACACCCGCCGTCGACGGTAGATTCAATCCGCTGTTTCAAGCGGCGATCTATGCGCCCATTGCGAATCCGCCTATTTGGCGCTGGACTCGACGCTTTCCTGGCGATCCGCGATGGCTTCCGTCGACTGAGTTAATCGAAAGCCTGCTCAATCTTAGCCAGTTCAGGGACTTTTCAATTCAGCTCGAAGATGTGCATGACTATGTTCATGGATGGACAGGCGGCAACAATGGTCAGGTTGGTGGTGACATGGGGAACCTCGGCACCGCAGCTTGGGATCCTACGTTTTGGGCGCATCACTGCATGATTGATCGAATCTGGTACATGTGGCAGCTGCGCCAGGGCGTCAATAATATTTCGCCAGAGCTATTGCCAATCGTCCTCCAGCCATTCGCTTTGACGGTCCAGGATGTTTTGAGCGTCAACGCACTCGGCTACGAATACGCCATATCCAAAGTTGTTATCCAATGAAGGAGCGATAAGTTGTGTCTCAAAACACACCGTACGATCCGCAACCGCAATCAGCGAGACGTTACAACATGTATTCGCAGGGAAACATTTACCGATCGGCAACGCCGTTGCCCATTGCAGATGTGCCGCCACAATTTGTAAGGGCTGATCTGGAATTCATTGATGTTGATCATTCGGGCCCCTCATTCGAAGCCCGTGTGTTTGTAAACAACCCGAATGCGGACATAAACACGCCTCCAACAGCGGCGAGTGGTTACGCTGGATGCTTCAATGTGTTTGGCCACGGAGGGTGCTTTGGCGATGTTGGTCACTGTGACGTTCCGCAGACGATAGAAGACAGCTTTGATCCAAGACCTTCACATCCCCTGCTGCCGATGAAGAAGGTCGTAATTGCTACGGCGGCAATTCGGAACGCCCTGGCTCAACGCAGGGACATCAATGTGACCGTTGTTACGATCCTTAAGAGTTGGACAGACAAGACCGAACTAAACAACATTCTGAAGTTCGATCATATCAACCTCATTACTTACAGATGACGTTTTGAAGTGCTTACTGCTGTTGTTCAAAGAGAGGTCGAAAAAAGCAACCAGGTTAGTCATGGGCTTTTAGTTTTAACAACTCAACGTGCCAGCTCAATGTAGACTTCCGAGCCGTCCTCGCAAACCCTGACCGGCAACAGAAGCCTTCTCCGTAAAATCGCTGCGCCGTTGCCATTGATCGCGCGACGCATTATGAGTGCGGTTTATGACCGTCCCGACCGCGACATCCGCGCAAATTGCGAAAGCGCGTCAAATCTGAATTGACGCAATGGCCATACGCCAACCAGAAATTTGTTTACTCGATTTTAGTAACTCACACGTCACGATTGCGCCACTCGTCCAGATACTGATGCGGGCTGCAGACGTTAATCGGTTGGCATGCACCATTTCCAGCAACGGCACGATTGAAGGCACGGCAAGCTGTGCAAACCCGCATGCAAAATCAAACGAGTTGTTTGTGATGCTGTTGCCGGCAAAATTACAGCATCACGCAATTTCAGTTCTCCAGCATGTGAAACATGAATGTCCTCCGGCGCGCACGATCATTGTGTTAGAGGCGGAGGAGCCTGATTGCGTCATGGATTTAATTCGGAGCGGGGTTGATGAATTCTTTGTTCCGCCGTTTAGGGTGATCGATATTCTGCCGCGTGTTAAGCGGTTACTTGAACGAGCGAGACCCGACGAAGAACTGGTTGAAACGATCAAGAGTCGACTCGGATTGAAACAATTGGTTGGTGACAGCGCGATCTTCGTCAACCAAATGAAAAAGATTCCACTCGTCGCAAAATTCAACACCCAGGTCTTAATACTCGGCGAGACAGGAACCGGTAAGGAACTGTGCGCTCGCGCCATTCATTACTTAAGTCCGCGCTCAAGTAAGCCTTTCGTGCCGATTAACTGCGGCGCAGTGCCCATCGAGTTGGTTGAGAATGAACTATTTGGGCACGCCAAAGGCGCCTTTACCGGAGCCGCAAGTGCTCGCCGCGGCTTGATCGAAGAAGGTGAGGGCGGCACTCTCTTTCTCGACGACGTCGACTGTTTGCCGTTACAGGCGCAAGTTAAACTGCTTCGTTTTTTACAGGAGAAAGAGTTTCGACCGCTAGGATCGACACGAATCCGTCATGCAGATGTTCGTGTAATAGCCGCCGCGAATAGTAATCTTGAAGAGGCAGTGAAGAGCGGACGTTTGCGTGAAGATCTTTTTTATCGATTGAATATAGTTCCCATCGAATTGCCACCCCTAAGACAACGCACAGAGGATATTCCCGCGCTTGCGAAACATTTTCTGCGCCGTTATGAAGCAGAGTTCGGTAAAGAACTGGAAGGATTCTCGTCGGAGGCGATGGAAGCGTTGCTGATCTATAACTGGCCAGGGAACGTTCGAGAGTTAGAACATGTTATCGAACGCGCGGCGGTCTTAGCACAAGATAAAATAATCCAACGTAATGATCTTGTGCTGCCTAAGAGTGAGGCTCAAGAAGGCCAACAATCGCTACAAGGTGCGAAGGCCAGATTAATTGAGAGATTTGAGAAGTCATACATTCAAGGTTTGCTCGCCGCGCACGACGGCAATATTACACGCGCGGCCCAGGCTGCACAGAAAAACCGTCGGGCATTTTGGCAATTGATTCGTAGACACCAAATCGACGTACAACGATTTAAGCCCCGTGGGTTACTGTAAAGTGATCGATCCACATCACATCTCTTCTCCGCGCATTCCAGCTAGGACATCCGCAGGCTTTCTATAGGACAAATTTGTCCTCCTGATTTTCCTCTACAGAGACTGTGCCTTCTGAGATTCTTTATCCTGTAGCCAGGACAAATATGTCCGGCCACCCTTCATAGCGTAACGCAAAACATCCATACCTCCTCCGGTTCAGGACTTGCACTAGGTCAATGCTGAAATTAAAGAACTTTCTCGAAAGGCAGCGATGTGCCTGCTCGAAAAGGAAGAGATCGCTCGCGCCATACTCGGGTATCTCGTGCGCAATCCCAAAGCACAAGACACGCTGCCTGGAATTATTGAGTGGTGGTTACTGGACCATCAGATTCGGACGCGGACCGCAGAAATCAAGAGAGTGGTTGATGATTTGGTTTCAGAGAAGTTGATCCTGAGATCCAGGGGCTCCGACTTCCAACATCACTATCGGATCAATCCGAGAAAACAACGTCGAATCGCAGCACTGATCGAAGAGAGCCAACTCAAGATCACATAACTTTTCTCACAGTCGCGGCGATTTGTAGCAGACGGAGATTACAATGGCTGATAATAAGAGCAACGAATACAACGCGGATCCCTCTGGCGAGGGCTCTGGCGGAAAATGCGGACATCAGGCGCAGCCGGGCGATCAGCCCCAGGACTATTGGCAGCCACCGCAGTCTGGTTACCAAAACCAACCAACCGGCTATCCGCCAGCTACAGGATACCCACAACCTGGCACCGGCGGACAACCAGGGGGTTATCCGCCATCTCCAGAGCCGCCGACCGGATATCCAACTCCGCCTCCAGGATACACGTCTCCGCCGACGGGTTATCCACCTCCGCAGGGGTATCCGACACCGCCTGATTATCCTCCCAGCGGAGATCAACCAGTAGGTTATCCCCCGTCAGGTTATCCGCCACCTTCGCAAGGTTATCCGCCGCCGCAACAAGGATATCCACCACCGGAGCAGGGTTATCCGCCACCGTCTGACTATCCGCCAAGCGGCGAGCAGCCATCAGGCTATCCACCTCCACCGTCAGGTCAAGGCTATCCAACACCTCCAGGCCAGGGTTATCCAGCACCTCCGGGCCAGGCTTACCCAGCACCTCCGGGCCAGGGTTATCCAACACCTCCGAGTCAGGACTATCCAACACCTCCGGGCCAGGGTTACCCAGCACCTCCGGGTCAGGGTTACCCAGCACCTCCGGGTCAGGGTTACCCAGCACCTCCGGGCCAGGGTTACCCAACACCTCCGAGTCAGGACTATCCAGCACCTCCGGGCCAGGGTTACCCAGAACCTCCGGGCCAGGGTTATCCAACACCTCCGAGTCAGGACTATCCAACACCTCCGGGCCAGGGTTATCAAACACCTCCGGGTCAGGGTTATCCAACACCTCCTGGTCAGGGTTACCCAACACCTCCGGGCCAGGGTTATCCAACACCTCCGGGCCAGGGTTATCCAACACCTCCGGGCCAGGGTTATCCAACACCTCCGGGTCAGGGTTATCCAGCACCTCCGGGTCAGGGTTACCCAACACCCCCGGGTCAGGGTTATCCAACACCTCCAGGCCAGGGATATCCAACACCTCCGGGTCAGGGATACCCAACACCTCCAGGAGGCAGATATCAAAAACCGTATCCGCCGCTCCCCGATCCACAAGTGCGCGCGCAGGAATTGAAAAAGGAGCGCGCCTACGCCAGCTCGGAAAAGGATCGGTATACGGACCTCGTGCAGAGGTTAGATGAGGAGATAACGGCATCGGAACAAGTAGGCACGGAACTGGACCAGGTACTCGCTGCTTATGAGCAGGCGCTACCGAACCTGATCAAAAGCTACCAGGACGCGCACACGTACGGCGACACGAAGATGCGCATGATCCTCTGCGCCGTCGAAAAGAAGAAGCCGGAGATTGATCAAAAGATTGCGCATTACGACGCACAAATCGCTGAGAAGACTGCTGCGGTTGAACAACTCACAGCTAAAAAAAAGGCGGCTGAAGACCTTGTTAAGCAAGCTCAGGATGACAAGGACCAGAAGGAGCAAAAGTACAAGTACTGGCACGACCTACAAAGCGACGACGAGAAGAAATTACAGGAGATCAAGGATCTTAAGACGCAAATCGAAAAGGAGGATGAAGACAGTCACGCCGCAAGCATGTACTTCCTCGCCCTTGAACTACAACGAGTGCTCCAGAGCATCAGGATCGTCAGCAAGGAGGATTTCAAGTACCACCTTCTTATGACATTGACTGACCGGGACAAGGCTAACCAGATGTTGAGGCAACGACAATCCGAGTTATCACAGGCCACAAGTGCCCTTAACGCAGAACAAACAGAACTGGACCAACTGAAGGAGAAGAGAAGAGAGAACGTCTTGAAGATAGTTGCAACTTGCGACGAACCTCCTGACCAACAAAAGAAGTCTGCAGCAGCCAAGTAAGCTCAGGGGCAAATTGCGATGAGCAATTACACCGCTCTTGCAGAAGTTGGGGAATCATTGACTGCGGTTCTTTGGCAGGAGATCCAGCTTGATCCAGTAGTCAATGCTTTGATTGATACGGAAAACAAGATTTCCCTCAAATCCCCAGCGGATCTTGCGAACGATGTTTCCGTCCGACTCTCGATCTATCTCTACCGTGTAGTGGAGGACCCGTATACGAAGAACCAGTTTCCAGTTTTTGGAAACGGCGCTCAGTTACGCAAGGCTCCGCTGACTTTAGATCTTTTTTATTTGATTACACCCCTCGTCGGAGAACCTCGTGACCAGCAGATAGTGCTTGGCAAAGTCATGCAGGTTCTTTACGACCGCGCGATCCTGGAAGGCTCTGACCTGGTTGGATCACTTGCAGCCGACAATGAGCCTCTCCGCGCGATCCTGAATCCGGTGAGTCTCGAAGAAACAGCGCGTGTTTGGCAAGCGCTGGAGCTCAGCTACCGGTTATCTGTCTGTTACGCGGTGAGAGTCGCACTGGTCGATTCCACTCGCGAACAGTATGTCCAGCCCGTTTTGGAGAAGAGTGGAACTTTTGGTGAAGCCGCTCAATGAGATCAGATGGCCCAGCTGAAAACACTCAATCCAGATGTTAAGGAACAGAAGCTTGTCTTCGCTCTTATGCTTTCAGACAGATTCACAGAGACGAACGAACCGGTGGGAAGGCTGACCGTCAGAATTGCAAACCAGCCGTTCGAACCTCCATTCGTTCCCGTACAACAGCCAGGGGAGGCTTCGTTCTTTTTCTTCAACTTACCTGCCGCCGCATATACGTTGCAGGTACGGAGTAACAAAGATGGAAAAGTTGAGGATGCAAAACCACCGCAGGAGGATGAGGCGCCTTACTACCTCAGCGAACCACCGTATTATTTCGCTGTAGACATACCGATTGTTATTCCGCCGGCAACTGCCAAATGGCCTGCCTTTCCGGATCTGTTGCTCGCCGATCAGAACAAACCACTAGACGATCCGACACAGCCTGCAGCTTTTCGCGATCAACGTTCACGCGCAACGTTACAACCTACAACGTCATATCCATTTCCGATCGGCGCGTCGGTGTTGCGAGGTCGCGTGTTGGCGTCCGGCAATCCACTCGCCAATGCACGTGTGCGACGGATCGACATCAACGACGGACTTGAGTATCGCACCGGGCCTGATGGTTATTACGTACTCTTCTTCAAGAATGTGAGCGGCGGCAGCGAGCAGATGACTATTCGCGCTTCGCACATTTTTCAACCGGACAAAGATCAAGCAGTCGACATTCGCCGCGGAATGACAGTGACACAAGACATCGTAATGGCACCATAGCCGAAAAAGGAGACCGACATGCCAGAGTATTTATCACCAGGCGTTTACGTTGAAGAGGTAGATACAGGAAATAAACCGATCGAAGGTGTGGCAACCAGCACGGTTGGGTTTCTGGGCGTTGCAGAACGGGGGCCGCTCGAAGCGACTTTGGTGACCAGTTTCAGCGAGTACTCACGCTCGTTTGGGAAGTACGTGGACAACCGTTACCTCGGCCGCGGAGTGGAAGGATTCTTCCAGAATGGAGGTAAGCGTTGCTTTATAGCTCGAGTTGCGAGAAGCGATGCGGTGGAAGCTACGCGAGCAAACGCTAACAATCAATTTACGTTAAGTGCAATTGGTCCCGGAACCTGGCCCAACAATCGCCTGGCTTTCAAAGTAAGTGCAGCTGGACAGGATTTGCTGAATCCAAATCTATTTAAGTTAACGCTGATGTATTGGGATTCCAGCGTGAGCGGCCTCCCGGCTCCCGGGGCTGTTATCGATCCCACGGATCCACAAACCACCACAAATCCAAATCGGAGAGAGCCGACGATAATAGAAACGTATGACAACCTCTCCTCGGATCCACTCGCCAGCAACTTTTTTGAACGACAGATCAACGGCAATTCTGTGTTGGTTACGATTCAACGCACCGGCCAGCCTGTTGCTCGACCTACGAACCAGCCCGCAGCTGCACAGCCTCCCGCACCTCAACCCGGACAACCCCCGGCACCTGCACCGCCCACGCCGCTTCCTGCGGAGGTCTTCTTAGCCAATGGAACTAACGGTGCTGATCCGGCACTTAGACCGATCGATTTCCTCGGCGATCCAAATGCCTTGCCCGGAAACAGGCACGGATTGCTTGCGCTCGAGGAAGTCGACGAGATTGCTATTCTCTGCTGCCCCGACGAGTCTGCCTTCCCCAGTGATATTCCGGGAGCCCTGATCGATCAGTGCGAGCGTTTGAAGGATCGATTCGCCATCTTACAGTCAGCGCAAGGTTCTTTTCGTCCCAATGAACTTCGACCGAGTGTGGTTTCGAAGTACGGCGGCTTTTACTACCCGTGGATCAAAGTTCCGGATCGTCTCACCGGAGTGCCTGTAGATATTCCGCCTGGCGGACACATCGCCGGCATCTACGCACGATCTGACATTGAACGAGGTGTGCATAAGGCGCCTGCAAATGAAGTTATTCGAGGGTTGTACCTCGATCCGATGGATCCGGCCGCGGGCCTAACCGTTCAGATTTCTAAGGGCCAACAGGACATTCTGAATCCAAAAGGCGTGAATGCGCTTCGCAACTTTCCCGGTCGTGGAAACCTGGTTTGGGGAGCACGAACGACAACTCTCGATCCCGATTGGAAGTACATCAACGTTCGTCGCCTCTTCATCTTCGTCGAGGAATCGATTGATGAAGCCACTCAATGGGTAGTCTTCGAACCCAACGACGAACCACTTTGGGCACGAGTCCGTCGCAGTGTCAGTGACTTTCTTACTCGGCTTTGGATGGACGGAATGCTTCAGGGCAGGACGAAGGAAGAGGCTTACTTCGTGAAGTGTGACCGCACGACGATGACACAAGCCGACATCGATAACGGCAAGTTGATCATGTTGATTGGCATCGCGCCAGTGAAGCCGGCCGAGTTTGTCATCTTCCGCATCGGTCAATGGACCGGCGGTTCGGACGTAACAGAAGGCTAAACAAACAAATGAGCTTAGCGGAGGACTAACTATGCCAGACGGCAAACGAAATGATCCTTTTGGCCAGTTTAATTTTCTCATCGAGATCGATGGCGTGGTGAAAGGTGGCTTCAGCGAGGCAAGTGGCCTTACGACCGATACCAATATCATTGAGTACCGTGAAGGCGCTGAACAGCAGGGCACCACGCGAAAACTGCCGGGGCTCATGAAGTACAACAATATCGTCCTGAAACGAGGTTGGACCAAAGACAAGTCACTGTGGGCCTGGCGCAAGAAAGTGATCGATGGAAAGACTCAACGAAACAGTGGGTCGATTGTGTTGCTGGACGAAGCGCGCAATGAAGCACTGCGTTGGAATTTCCGCGAGGGCTGGCCCAGCAAGTGGGAAGGTCCGGCATTGAATGCGAAAACGAGCGAGGTTGCGATTGAAACACTCGAGATCGCACATGAAGGCCTGGAGCTCGCCTGATCTACTGAGTAAGGCCGGCTACTTCGACGAGGCATATCATGTCCGCCTACCTAACGCCCGGCACCTACCTCCGGCCGAAACCAGCCGAAAAGAAAGACGTTCGGCTGGTTCGCACTGACGTGGCGGGATTCGTCGGGTTTGCCGAGCGCGGTCCATTGCCTCTGCCCGAACTACAACCGCGCGGCAGAAACTTTCGAGTAGACGAGTTAGCAATCAGGCTCACGAGCTGGAATGAATTCACCTCCGTATTCGGTGGATTCATTCCGTATGGCTATCTTGCATATGCGGTGCGTGCGTTCTTCGAAAACGAGGGGACCACTTGTCACGTGGTTCGAGTCGCGGCAACCAATCATCCTGATCCGTTGTCGCGACCGCGCGTGGCTTCGATGGTCATACCCGACCACGCGAATCCCGTGCGCGTTGGATCGTTGTCATCCGGTGTTGGTAAAGGGCAGACGGATTTAACCCTTACCTACACTGGCGACGAACGATTAGATAATGGCGATCTAATCGCCATTGAGGATCAAGGGTTCACAGAATTTGTGATGGTTATCGCCAAAGCGACCAACACAGTTACCCTCGGGGCTAAGACGACCGCGCCGTTGGCGGCCGGTTCAGGCGTCTATCGGTACAACCCTGCTGTTGTAGTCCGGGCCACGAGCGCCGGCAATTGGGGAAACCGGATCAAACTTGAACTGAAGCCCTTGGATGACTCGACCGCCAACGAGTTCTCTCTCCGAGTAACGGTGGACGCTGGTCCAGATTCATCGCTGCCGAAACAGGAACAGTTCTTCAAACGCCTCTCCCTAAAAAAGACGCTTCCACAACGGGGTGGTGGCAGAAACCCCTTGTACGCACTCGATGTGATCAACTCAGAATTGAATTTCATCACTGTGAGTGCACCGCGATCCGATTTTGATTTTGATAAGGACCTCAGCAATGGGTTTTCCGGTGGCCCATTTACCGCCGGGCCCGTCTACCTCCAGGGCGGACGCGACGGAGTCGAGAAAGTTGAGCTACTCGACTTCACGGGTGCGACAGATGATCTCCGAGGATTGAGACTGCTCGAGGATATCGATGAGGTCGGCATTCTGGCCGCACCTGATGCAGTCTTCGCCACCGTTCCTCGAAGACCGACACCGGTTCCTCCGCAGCGCGCTTGTGAGCCTCCACCAAAACCGCCCGCGCCGGATCCTATTGCCGAAGATCCTACTGCTATTCCGCGTGGCTTCGACAGAACCGGCGTATTCAGGCTCTACGAGACAATGATCGATCAGTGCGAGCGACTCAGAGATCGTGTCGCAATCCTGGATAGCCCTCAAGACATTCACAATCCATCGACCATCGTGGATTGGAGGTATGAGTTCCACACGCGCTTCGCCGCCCTTTATTACCCATGGCTGAAAGTTCCGGATCCACTGGACCTCGATAAGTTAATTCGACCCGTCCCGCCCAGCGGTCACGTCGCGGGAGTTTACGCACAAATCGACAACCGCTTTGGCGTGCAGCGTCCGCCGGCAAACGTCGCCCTGGAATTCATCACCGACGTTGTCGACGAAGTAACTGCATTGCAGCAGGAAGAATTGAACCCGCACGACGTCAACGCGATCCGCGCGTTCCGAGGTCGCGGCATTCGAGTTTGGGGCGCAAGGTCATTGGCCGCGAGCGGCGATAACGACTGGCGGTTCATTCACGCTCGCCGCTTGATGTCGATGATTGAAGAGTCAGTTTACAAGTCGATGCAGTGGACGGTTTTCGAAAGCAATGATTTTTCGTTGCGTCGCACCCTGGTCCACTCGCTCACAGTGTTTCTTGAAGCAATTTGGCGCCAGGGCGGACTGAAGGGTGCGCTACCCGCGCAGGGCTTTTACGTCAAATGTGACGAGACAAACAATCCGCCCGCAGTCGTCGATGCTGGACAAGTGGTGTGTGAAGTAGGGATCGCAGTCGCTGCTCCGATGGAATTCATCGTCTTTGAAATTCGGCAGGATCCCGGAGGGACAGTAATTAATGAGTTAGGTGCGTAACGATGGGCTTCAGAATCGATCCCTTAGGGGTATTCAACTTTTATCTGACGTTGCTCGATACGTCGAACGTTGTCGGCACGCTTATCACGTCGGCGTTGAACTACAAGGTTGCTGGTTTTTCAGAATGTTCTGGTTTGGAAGCAACCGTCGAAGTCTTTGAATACAAGGAAGGCGGGCTGAACGATTACGTGAGGAAGTTTCCGACCAGAGCAAGCTTTTCCAATATCACGTTGAAACACGGCGTGATTTATCTGTTCGACGATCTTTGGACCTGGCACAACGATTTCGTGCTCGGACAGGGTAAACGAAAAGACGGACTGATCGTGTTGCTGGATGAATCTCGACTGCCCGCGAAGATCTGGCGGTTCAAGCGAGGAGTGCCGATGAAGTGGACTGGTCCATCACTCAACGCAGCGCAGAGTTCAGTCGCAATCGAAGCGCTCGAGATTTCCCACGAGGGTCTGTTTATGGAGTTAGGTGCTTAACGAAGTCATTTCGGTAGGTGCCGAGGGTCTGTGCTCCGGAAGAGCAAGATGTTTATAGCCTTGAGTGGTCAGGTTATACCGCTCCGTTAGGAGCGGCATGTAAATGGGGGGCAAGAAGCATATAGCGCTCCGCTGGGGCGCGAAGATCAATAAGACCGGAAAACTATAAACATCGTGCTCCTCTGGAGCACTTCGCGGGAGAGGTAATCGAGATGAATGAAACGGACGTGAGAATTGGCGAAGTGCAGACTGAAGTAGTTGTAACGGAAGGCGTCGGCTCTCTCAGCGCTCAAGACGTCAAAAAACTTGTTGACGTCGCAATGCAGCAGATGCGTCACGAACAAGACCGGTTGGAGCAGCGCAAAAAGGATACATCGGTGTACGACAGCAATTATGAAGCGCACTCATAAAGACGATGAAACCTGAAAAGTTAATTATTCAGAACCTGGAAACCGGCGAGAAGCTGCCAGTGCTCTTCAACCCGGAGCGTTACACGCTCAACAGAGGAGTGCAGATTGCGGAAATCGCAATCCCCGGCCTCGATTCGCCGGTGCTTCAGTTCGTCAGAGGTCAAAACGAAAAGATTACTATGGAATTGTTCTTTGACACGACCGAATTCGGAATGATCGACAACGTCAAAGATGTCCGCAAGGAAACCAGCAAGATATATGCACTCACAAAGGTCAATGGTGACACTCATGCTCCCCCGCGCTGCTCGCTGATCTGGAGAGACAGGCTTTTCTCTTTCGGATGGAAAGCAACTTCGAAGTGTCTCGTTGAAAGTGTTAATGAGGAATTTAATCTCTTTAGCCCGACTGGCGTTCCGCTGCGAGCCAAACTGAACGTCACGTTTCGAGAGTACCTCACCATCGAAGAACAGCTCCAGGAAACGCCGAGGCATTCTCCAGACAGAGCCAAAGTGCGCGTTCTTGCGCGTGGCAAGACACTAAGTCATCTCGCGTGGGAGGAATACGACGATCCTGGCGAATGGCGACCGATCGCCGAAGCGAACAATCTGGAGAACCCGCGATTGATCGCGCCGGGAACCAGTTTGGCAGTTCCTCCCCATACGGGAACCAAAACAGGGAGCAGCTCCACGGCGTCATAGTACGTAGCGCGGAAGACAAAGATGCATGACCGAAGAGAATGCACTGAAAGTCGACATTTACAAGGACCAGGACTTCTATGTTCCGGCGTTCATCATCACCGTGCAGAACGAAAAGCTGGAGCCAGTGGTCATGAACGACATTCTGAATGTCACCTATACAGACAGTCTGACAAATGTCGATTCGTTTGACATGACAGTAAACAACTGGGACGCGGCCGCTAACAAGTTCGATCAGACTGCGTTCAAGTACAGCGATACGAACATCTTCAATCCCTGGAAAGATGTTGAGGTGCAGATGGGGTATTACCGGAACGGCAAAAGTGAATTACGCACTATGTTGATTGGTGAAATAACCACGCTAACACCGAATTTTCCGCAAGGCGCCGCGCCGACTCTGAACGTGCGCGGGCTCAACCTGTTTCACCGCTTCAGGACCAAGCAGGAAACAAAACCCTTCGTCAATGAGAAAGACTCAGACATCGCAAAGAAGATTGTGGAGAGCATCGCGACTGAAATCCGAAAGAAGTCACCACAGTTAAAACTGAAACTCGACGAGACAGACTACCAAAACAACATCACGCAGGAAAACAAGATTCCTTATCTACTGATGAACAATCAGTTTCCGATTGTGTTTCTGATGGAGCGTGCCAGAGATCTCGGATACGAATTGACTATGGAAGAAGCCAAGCAAAACGGAAACCGTGACGTCACTTTTCACTACCGGCGCACCAGCGACGTGAAGCGAAAGACCTACATTCTGGAATGGGGCGTGTCGCTCATGAGTTTTCAGCCGACGCTTCAATGTGCGAATCAGGTTGCCGAGCTGACGGTTCGTGGCTGGAACCCGCAAACCAAAAAGGAAATTAAGGTCACGGTGAAGAGAAGCGACATTAAAGGGATCGTCACGCCAAGTGACCTTGGGGTTACTGAGCCAGACCTCACCAAGAAAGTTGAGATCGTCATCGATCGTCCTGTCTCAAACGAGGCGGAAGCAAGAACCTTAGCGACGAACCGCCTGAAACAGATTGGTGAAGTGCTGGTGGAAGCGAAAGGAAAAACGGTTGGTGTACCTGACCTGAGAGCGGGCTCCAAAGTTGAGATCAAGGGTCTCGGGAGTCGTTTCTCCGGAACGTACCTCGTCACCGGCACTACTCATTCGATTGGTGATGGCGGTTACACGACAGATTTCACAGGGAGAATGGAGAAGCTATGAGCAACATTCAGGGCGTTGTTACCGGCACCGTAACCAAAATTAATAAAGATAAACCCGGCGAAATAAAAGTGAGATTCAACGCTCACGAGGACACTCACGAAACCGATTGGATTCGGATCGCTACCACCATGGGTGGAAAAAACCGCGGCACCTTCTTCATGCCGGAATTGGGAGACGAGGTTGTGGTCGGATTCGAGCGTGGGGATGCGCGATTTCCTTATGTGCTCGGTTTTCTCTGGAATGGACCAGACATTCCGCCGGCCAACGACGTCCGCCTGCGCCGAATTCAATCCGTAAACGGTCACAGCATTACTTTCATTGATTCAACTCCCAATGCCGGCAGCAAAGGCGCGCTGGTAATTCAAGACGCACACGGCAACGTAATCACCATGTCTAACGGGAAGATAACTATCAAGAGCGTAGGACTCCTCGAGTTGCAGGGGTCGGTAGTCCGCATAAACGGGAGAGTAGTTTCACCGACTCCGAATCCCATTTAAGCAGAGAAGCTGGCGATGCCGAACATAGATATCGAACTCTCGGCCGATCTAAAGAAGCTATTTGATCTTCCTCCGTGCGAGGATCTTAAGCTTCCAGAGCCTTCGCCTCTGAAGATCACTCTGCCTACCGGCGGTTCGATAAATGCCCTTACCGACATCTCGAAGGGCATACCTAACGACTGTTCGATGATCTTCAACCTGATGCTACAGATTTCTCCGTTTCTGGCAGCAACAGAGTGCCTGTTCAAATTGCTGGGCCTGATTGCACCGTTGATCGACGTGGTGAAAGGTCTGGGTCCGCCGCCTGATCCGATCAAGTTGGGCTCCGCAATTCCGAAGTTTCTCAAAGCTGCCGCCGACCTGGCGCCGTGTTTGTTAGTGGTGACGGGTGCGCCGCTGATTCCCTTCCTCAGAGATCTGCTGTGTCTGATTATCAAAGCGCTGAACTGTTTCGTCGATCAGATGGAGTCGATACTGGGGGTTATGAGCGGACTGAGTCTCAACCTCGCCAACGCAATTTCTTCAGGCAACACGGAATTGCAGCGAACGCTGGAGTGTGCGCAGGAAAATGCGGCGACTGCCGCCGATCATCTGACGAAATCAATAGAGCCAATCGGTGTGATTTTGCAGCTCGCATCTCCCTTGATGGGTCTCGCGGGCGTTGCGCCTATCGAGCTGCCCGCGTTAGGCAGCGAAACCGATCTCGAATCGCTTGAAAACACGATACAGACGATGAAGCAGGTCATCGGAACGTTGCAGATCGCCGCTGATGCACTGGGAGGCTGCGGAGGATGACGAACCAGGACTTCATCGGCAGAGGCTGGCGGTTTCCGATCAAGATCAACGCGCGTGGCCTTCTGGAATGGTCGGATGGTCCACGACGGATCGAGGACGCGATATGGATCATTGTCAAGACCGCCCTGGGTGAAAGATTGATGCGCCCGACGTTTGGCGCCGGCGTCGACGATTTCGTTTTTCAAGCGAACAGCGAAATCAATCGTGTGCAGTTGGCGACAGTCATAAAAAGCGCACTGTTGCAGTGGGAACCGAGAATCGATTTGGACGACGTTCGCGTGGAAAGCGGCTGGCAAGCTACAGATTCAAGACTCGAGGATCTGGATTCGGCGCAAGCGATGAAAGATCGATCGACAGCGTTGGATAGCCAGGTGAACGTGACCATTGAATATCGATTGCGCACCACCAACGAGATATTCAATGTCGTGTTCCCGTTTTATCTCGAAGAAGGGATTAGCTGATGGCGTTCCCTGAAATAAAACTTGACGATCGCACCTTCGAGCAACTGGTCGCGGAAGCGAAGCGGCGGATCCCTGGCTACACACCAGAGTGGACGGATCTGAACGATAGCGATCCGGGCATCACACTCGTGCAACTCTTCGCCTGGCTGTCGGAGATGATCATCTGGCGCCTGAACCGCGTGCCTGAAAAGAACTTCTTAAAGTTTCTCGAGCTGATTGGGATCGAACAGGATCCGCCATCAGCCGCTATAGCGGAGCTCACGTTCAAGCTCACGCAAAAGAACCTGACGGAAGCTGTCATCATCCCTCAGGGAACTCAAGTGGCGCTCACTGAACAAGTCGACGGCAAGCAAGTAATTTTTGAAACTGACGACAACTTTTTCGCAGTGAGCGCAGCCCTCACCGATGTGCAGAGTTTTGATAGCGCTCGCTACGAGATCGTGACTGAAGCTTTTCGAGTGCCAGGGAAATTCTTCTATCCCTTCGGAGCTGAGCCGCAGCGTAACTCCGCGCTCTATCTCGGGTTTGACGAAAGCTTTCCGCAAGGGTCGCCGGTGACGTTAACAGTTCACGTCTTCACAGCCGATCTGATCGAAGAAGGTCAAGGCATCAAGGCCTATTTCCCAAACAGCACGACTGGGGATTCGAGCAGCGGAAACCAAACTACTCCAAGCTCTGACACTCCGCCCGCTATTGCGGTTTGGGAATACTGGGCCGGCGACGATGCGAAGTGGCGGCCGGTAACCGGCGTACGCGACAACACCGCAGTTTTCACGAAGACCGGCACCGTCGTCTTGGATGCGCCCACGGGGTGGGTGAGCTCGAAGGTCGGTCTGCTGCGGAAGGATGACGATCTCCCGCGTTTCTGGCTCCGATATCGCATCGATCAAATTCTCGGACGCGGTTTCCAAATGAAGCCGCGGCTCGAGGATGTCCTGCTCAATACGATCGGCGCAACCAACTCAGTGACAGTCACGGACGAGCTCCTCGGCGCCAGTCATGGTACGCCAAATCAAAAACTCAGACTCGCGAACACTCCGGTTCTGCTGGAACGGTTCGACTTACAAGTGGACGAAGGCGATGGGTTCCAGTCGTGGCAAATGGTTCGTGACTTTGCCGCTTCAAAACGAAGCGATCTTCACTTTACCCTCGCGCCTGCAACCGGCGAGGTAACATTTGGAGACGGCGATCATGGAAAAATTCCGGGCAGATTAACGGAGAGCACAGATCCGGAACACGATCTTCCAAATATCAAGGCGGCAAATTATCGCTGGGGCGGCGGAGCAGGAGGAAACGCCGGCGCTAATAAGATCACATCACTCCAATCTTCAGTTCCGTTCGTCGACAGCGTAACGAATTTACGTCCGGCGATTGGCGGCCAGGACCAGGAAACGGTGGACCACGCAAAACTGCGTGCGCCTGAAAGTATTCGCTCAAGATCGCGCGCCGTAACCGGCGAGGACTTCGAGTTTCTCGCTAAGCAGACCCCCGGCGCACGGATTAAGCGTGCGCGCGCACTACCGCTGCGGCATCCGGATCTCGAACCGATCCGCCCGACTCCCCCTCAATCGACGACGTCGACAGCCGCTAGTTCCTGTTCGAAGTGTGACTGTTCAGGATGCCGTGGTTGTGCACGCCCCTACGCTCCAAAACCTGCACAGCAAAACTGCACTTGCTCACAGTATCGCAGCCCCACGGCAACATGCAGCACTACCCCGGCTCAAAAGCAGGTGGTAACTACGCTCGTTCCAGTGCCTGGAGTAGTCACGGTCGTGATCGTACCTGAAGCACTCAAAGACGAGTTCAAACCTGTTCCTTCAGCAGACACTTTGAAACTCGTCGGCGGCTGGCTCAATCAACACCGGCTGATCACAACTGAGCTCTACGTCGCCGCTCCAAAGTACAAAGAGATTGAGATTGAAGCGCGAGTCATCGCGGCACCGACAGCAAATAGCGGCCAGGTCGCTGAGACTCTACAGAAAATGCTGCTTGCATATTTCCACCCGTTAACCGGGGGCGACGGTGGAGGCTGGGAATTCGGAGGCACCGTCTACTTTTCAGAAATCTATCGTCGCATTCTCGACACGGAAGGCGTACTGCGACTCGAGGCCAACGCAGTCACCACCTTCGTTGATGGCAAGCGTCAGCCGCCCTGCACGGACATGCTGCTAAATCCGGACGAATTGGTCTTCTCGAAGAAGCACAAACTCATTGTTACTTACGCATGACGACTGAAGGTACACAATATTTGATCCTGGACCAGGTGTACGGATGGCACGAAGATCCGGACGCCAGGACGGATGCCGGCCTGACCACGACCGCTGAAGGTAATCGTCAGCTGTTTGCGCTGCCCGGTCGTTCCACGCTGCTACTCGATAGCGCGCTGCAACAAAATACGTTCACGTCTGCCAGCGGCCTGGCGGTGAATTCCGACGGACGGATCGCCGTCGTCGATGCCGCAGCCAATCGCCTGGTCCTGATTAATCCAAAACGCAAAGAGGTCGAAACGGTCACTGCGACTGGTGGAGCTGGAACCAGCCCACGAAGCTTCTCTGCCCCACAGGGCGTCGCATGGTTTGACTCCGGAGCAATCGCCATCGCCGACACGGGTAATCACCGCGTTCAAATCTTTTCGAGCGAGTCATACAGTCTTTTGCAAAGTTGGGGTCGCACCGGTGAGGACGGCGCTCCTTTGCCAGGTACTGGCGAGAAAGAATTCGATCGCCCGTGGTCGGTTGGGGTGGACCATTGCGGAAACGTTTATGTGGTCGACCGCGGTAACCACCGCGTTCAGAAAATTTCCAAAGGCGGTAAATGGCTGAGTGATATTGGCAGGTCGTACCTTGTGGATCCGACGCGTCTGGCGCTTGGACCGGATGGACTGATCGCCATCGTCGATCCAGGTCAACAGGCCGTGGTGCTGGTATCGCCTCGTCGCACCTCTCCGCGGTCGATCTCTGTGACTAATCCGCGCAGCGCCACGTTTGACAAAGACGGAACACTCTACGTCGGCGATGCAACCGGCCTGATCGGAATGTACGTCCGGGGTTCTTCTGAAACGGACACGTACGAGCTGATCGGTCAGGGTTCGAGCAATCTGGACGGCGAGATCCTGGACCTCGCTTCGGTGCCTGACTCCACCTCGTATCTGGTCACCATAATCAAAGAATCGTTCAACGGATTACGTCAACGACTCTGGCGAATAGAACCGATCGGCACTTTCCAGCACCAGGGCAGTCTGGTGACAATTGCTCTCGATAGCAGGTTAGAAAAGTGCCAGTGGCATCGAATTCTGATGGATGCGGTCATGCCGGCCAAAGAATCTGGCGACACCACGAATCTCGGCGCCGCCAGCGTGGAAATCGAAAGCTACACGGCCGAAAAAAGCGACATCGACGTTCAGCAGCTATCCGCGACAAGTTGGCAACGGTGTGTGCTGACCGGAGACGACAATCCTGATTGTCTTGTGCAGAGTGGTCCAGGCCGTTACCTGTGGTTGCGTGTGACGCTGCGGTCGAACGGACTGGCAACCCCTGTCATTCGCGGCATGAAGGCGTTTTTTCCGCGCATCAGCTACCTTCAATATCTGCCGGCCGTCTATCAGGAAGATACCGACAGCCGTCTTTTCCTCGATCGCTTTCTTTCAATATTCCAGAGCGAGTTCGACAACTTCGATCAGCAGATTGATGAGTCGTACCGGCTCTTCGATCCAATGTCCGTCAGCGAAGAGCACTTCGATTGGCTCGCGTCGTGGCTCGGGTTGTTTATTCAACCTGACTCTTTGATCGATCAGCGCTGTCGCTTCGAGTGTGTGACCGAGCAAAAGTGTCAACCACCTCCGGAATGCCCAACCGATTCGGACGGTGCGACCAGCGACAACCAGAGCCCGCTGGTGGAATGGTCGATCCAGCAGAAGCGCGAGTTGCTGAAGAAGAGTTTCGAAAGTTACCGGAAGCGAGGAACGATCGACGGTGTGCAAAAGGCAATTCAGGACCACACCGGCGTGCATTTCGCCACGATTCTCGAACACTTCCGGCTGCGAAGCTCGCCCGTCCTTTCGGTGATTGCTGAACCGGAAGTCGAAGACGATCCCTGCGTTCCGCAACCGCCGCCAAAGACGGGAACGTGCGGAGAACGTGTAAGCGAATACAAGACGAAGTTGCCGTTGGATGGAACGATTCGTCTGTGGAGTCGTGACTTCTATAAACGACTGCAGGTTACCGCGTATTCGCAGATCGGCTACTTCCGCTTGATCGGAACTCCGGAACCGATTCTTGAACCATTTGATTGGGGTGCCCACCGTTTCACAGTGTTCTTCCCCGCTAGTCCTTATTCAGTAACAGAGACGACCAAAAAAGTGCAGCAAGTCGTTGAGCGAGAAAAACCCGCTCACACACAAGCTGAACTCTGCCCGGTGTTGCCGCGATTACGTGTGGGCGTGCAGGCGACTGTAGGCGCTGATGCAGTTGTCGCCGGTATCAGTCACCTTGTGCTGAATTCGCTGTCGACATTGAACTACGACGCGATTCTGTCGTGCTCTCGAGATGAGAACCGGCTGCGTGCCGGCGGAACGTCTCTTCGCCCACGAGCCGGGATTTCTACAGTGCTCTCGTGAAGGAGTCAATATGAAGACAACCACTAATAAATATGTACAGACCCAGCAGATGGCGCAGGAATGCAAACCAATTCCATGCGACATCCCGGAGTTCTGCCGCAACAACTACTTCACGGGCAAGCTACTAACCGAACGAGATCTAACCGCTGAACAGCGTTACATGATTGACAAGCTGCGTCTTCACCATATCGCACTTCATGGTTGGGGAGTGATTTGTGGCTTAAAGGTCAGGTCACATCCACACTGTCCAGATCGAAGAGCCATCATTGAACCCGGCCTTGCAATCGATCCATGTGGACGTTTCATCCGCGTTCTTAAGGAAATTGAAGTGGAACTGCCATCCGTTACCTCTCAGTCGGTAAACAGGGATGACTCATACGCGAGCGAACCTACGGAGGGCAGTTATGGACGCGTTCCATATAACCAGGGTTCAGACAGAGAACCAAATCCGCAGTCCCAACAATATGAAGATTATCGTTCGCAAGAAACATACGAGAGCGAAGCTTCACAGGAACAAACTCCCTATTCGCAGTACGGACCAACGGATCAATCTCGCTACGGCTACTCACAGAGCTCCGGACCAACCGTCAGTCTCTATTTCTGTCTGGCATATGCGGAGTCTGAACAAGAGTTGATGACTGCACCCTTCGACGAGTGTGCGTGCGGCGATAGTGATCAGAAACCCAATCGCCTTTGCGAGACCTACAAGGTGATGGTGGAGACTGAAAAGCCTGATGGTTGGGATGAACTAAGAAAGCGGTATGAGTGTGAAGCAGACGATTGTCTCGAGTTATTCGAACTACTGATCGATCCGTGTGCTCCGGCTTCCAAGCTGAAGTGTGTTCCGCTCGCCTATGTAGAAGATTTTGTCGTCGGAGATCCTTTAACCGAGGACACGATCGACAACACGAAAAGAGTTTCACTTCGCAGTACACAGTTTCTTGAACAGATCATTTACTGCATTGCCAGGAAGGTAACTACTCAGACATTAACAAGAATTGTGGATGTCTCATGGGAACACAGATACGAATATCGCTGCAACGACTTCATGCGGCAATTCATCGGCAACGACAAAGGATTCCATGTGACATTTGAAGGACCCGTTACGGGAATTACTCCGCGCACCTTCCAGGCGATCGCTGTCCGTTACGTCGATCCTTCCGGCGCCGGTCTGATGGAAATTGTTCCGGCAAGAGTCAGGCAGAGCTACGACCGTACTAAAGCGCTTCTTCAGATCGATCCACGCTATGCGGAAAGGCGCCTCGATCACACCAGGTTTGATCTCTACATAAAACTTCGCACCGGGCACATTCTCGACGACAACGGTTTGGCAGTAGATGGCGATTTGCTGGCGCGTCTTGATGGTGATGGGAACTATAGCGTTCCAATGATCACAGGTGACGGCGTTCCCGGTGGTCTATTTGAAAGCTGGATAAAGGTGATTCCCTGAACATCCGAACAGCAAACGAGCGAACGAGCGAGATCGGTTAGACGAGCCATGTGGAGTAAGTCGCAAGTTGATTGGAGGCTATCGTGATAGAAACCAGGCAAAAAACTTACAACAAGCCGAAATCGGAAGGCTGTCATTGTTCCGATCCGAAGCCTGATGGTTCGTGTTGCAATCTCGTCTGTTTCGAACGGCCGAACTACTTTTGCGGGCATCTGTTGACTGACACGGATCTCTCGAAAGAGCAGCAATACGTCATCGAAAAGCACAAACTCTACAACCGCACCTTGCATGGTTGGGGCGTCGTTTGTGGTCTTCGCCTAACATGTGGCGACCCTGAGTGTTGTGGCTTGATAGTCATCGACGAAGGCTACGCCATCGACGATTGCGGCAACGATCTGGTGGTGTGCGAACCTCTCCGCTTTGACGTGGTGTCACTGCTCAAAGAGAAGGGTTGGATTGTTGGTGATCCGGTCTACGATCCATGTCTTCCGGAAGACGACCAGAAGGATTGTGAGTATACGCAATGCTTCTACGTAACGGTTTGTTATGACGAAGAACCGAGCGATTTCACTACTCCGTTCGTCGCCGGTTGCCGGCCGACGCTCACGGAGTGTGAGCCGACACGCATTCGCGAGGGCGTGCGGTTTGATGTGCTCAATAAATTGCCGGAAGAACACAGTTGGCTGAAGGATCTTATCGAAAGGTTCAAAGCCTGTTTTTCTATCTTTACGACCGGTCCGTTCTTCAGAACACTTAACGAGACGAACAAGAGGGGGGTCCTGGAAAGAATATGTAGCAATCCGGACACCATCGAAGGAAGCGAGTTCGACAACCTCAACACTCTCTTTTGCGAGTTGCGTGGATTCTTACTTCTCTACCTCAAGAAGCATCCAGACCACTACAACTGCAAACTGTCAGACGAAATCCGACTAAACACGTTGCCTGATTCGAGCACTACAGGTTTCGGACAGAAAGTAAAAGACGCTTTCTCAAAACTCCTTGGGCTGGCCTTTCGACACGCGATTTCATGTGCGCTCGGGGAGTTAGTGCCTCGTTGCACTGGACCCAGGTACGCGGGCTGTGTGGTGCTTGGAACCGTCGAGGTTAGGGGCGGCTGCGTGACCCACGTTTGCAACTGTCCGCGCAAGTACGTTTGGTCGTTCGCGAATTTCTTCCAGGTGCTCCTCGCTACTCTGGTGAATAGCGTTGCTTGCGAGGAGAAGGAAGAACCGGCGGCGCAGACTGGTGGCGGCAATAACACTGTCGGCACGGTGGGCGCGGTTCCGTCAACAACTCCACCGCGCGGAGTAGGTGACGAAGAAGAAGAGCACGAACGACACGTTTGTTGCGCAGAGTTTGACGCTTCGTGTGAGCAGATTTTGCGTCTAATCAACATCAGTCCGAAATTTCTTCAGTACGCGGGAACGGAAACAGTGCGCGCATTCGCGTCTATGTCGAAGTCGTTTATGAGTAGCTTCAACTTTACGGATGCGAGCATGTTCTCGCCCTCCATGCTAGTGGGCATACAACAGAAAGACCTGTCGCGAGCTGTCAATCTTTTGGGCATCCAGGACGTTAGGATGAGGGACGTCAGCGTAGCGCCGGCGTCTGTTCATCCTTTCGAACAGATTGCTCGACTTGGACTCATGCGCATGGGTGCAACCGATACTGCGCTCGTCATAGAACACGACAAGGAGGTTGTTGTAAACGCGTACGCCCTGCCGTCCTGGGTGCATACGGAAATATCGACCGAGCAGAAGACCCCACCCGGAAAGGGTGGAAGAGATGCGGCGACAGCGAAACCCGCTACGTCGCAAACGCAGGATGCGCCAACTGTGGAGGCGCGTCTCACAAAGCTTGAGGAGCAATTAAGGGAATTCATCCGTACGAGTGCGGCATCAGAAGGCCGGGCCCAAAGCAGAATCAGGGAAATACTGGACAGCTTGCCTGAAACACCTGAAACGGAAGCAGAAGCGAAAAAGAAGAGATCTTTAAAAGGCCGTGGACTACCAGGAACTCCTGAAGCCAGGCGAGCTCCTGCTTCTAAAGGCAAGCGAGCTGCTGAGAGCAAGGAAGCTCGTAAAGGCGAAGAGGCTCCTAAAGGCGAGGAAGGTAAGAATGGCTAACAACATCGAGCGCCTGAACTATTACGAACGCGAGTACCTGAGAAGCTTCGACTTCATTGCCGAGCAAAACTACCACCTTGAAATGCGCCGGCGATTGAATCTCGCGCTTCACTTGTGGGGCATCGTCGAAGGGTTGGATGTTAAAAAGGGTGAAATTGTACAGGGAGCCCCTGACCAATACTACATAAGTCCGGGCATGGCCATAGATGCTTACGGTCGCGAAATCTTCTTATTCGCCCCTTACGTCCTCAGCGAAGACGACGTCCAGTGCAATCGCATAACTGTTCCCGACAGGTATTCTCTGTTCATTGCGTACACGACTGATCTCACCACACCGCCGTCACCGGGCTTCGCCGTGTGTGACCTGCCGGACCAGTACACGCGGCGTCATGAGGCGTACCAAATCATCATTTCAAATGATCTCGACGATTCAGTGGATCCAAAGAAGGCCAAAATTCCTTTAGCCGTCGACGAGATATCCGACGATCCGGTAAAGCAACCATGGCCCGTGAGACTTGGTTCTGTTGATGTGGGTGCGGATCTCACGATCACGAACGCATTCCCAAAGAACCGCACCTATATTGGTGTTCGTGCTCAACGAATTATCGCGCCGGTGGCGTCGCTTGGTGACACTGCTCCGGACGCCAACCGCCCCATCAGTGTGGAAGCGGATCTGCGTGCTCGGAAGAATACAATCATCGGCAAGGATTTCACTGTTGATAAGACAAAGACCTTTCCCGCGCCTCCCGCGACGATCAATCCGTTTCCCAGTAAAAAGGGGAACATCAAGATTCGCCACGATCTCTTTCTGAGGGGAGACTTTTATAAAAAAGTCGATGACAACTGGCTGAATCTTGCGGAGTATCTTAAAACAATCACACCGGAAATCCTGGCCGGCACGAAAGACTTTACCATTGATGATAACATCACCGTTGATCCTAAAAGTAAGACCGTAAGCTTCGAGGTACCGACGCAACTCATCAAGAATGTCAAGAATGCGCCTCTTATTGCGGCGTCAATTTCGAGTGTTCGATGGAATACAACACCAATTGTACAAACCATCCTTGGCACCGGCGGTATCGGAGCGATCTTATTCGAAGTACGTAACGCTAGTGCTACAAAGGGCAGCACTGACAATTCAGTTAAGATTGAATTCACCTACGAAGTGGGCCCAACGGTGGACGACTCAGGCGGTGGTACCCCCAATTTCCGTACGCCAATAATCGGGTTAACCGTCGCGTACGTGGTCGTTTGCTATCCGGTAACATGAGTATCACCATCGACAAATTTGTCACACGATGCCGGGTACCTGCGCAACATCGGGCAGTGGGATCGCTGGCCAACCATATTGTCCGGGAACGCTTTGCTGCGGAGTGTTCGCGTCGACTTAACTCATTACCGTCATCTGAATCAAAGGTTATCAGGATACGACGGTTGCCTTTGCAACTGAAGGTAAGCGCCGCACACCTCAGCGAACAGGAGATTACACGGGTTTGGGTTGACGCCTTCATCAAGCAGTTACTGGTTGCGCTGAACGGCGCCCCAGTCAGTGAAAAGGAGATCCTAATTGCGAGCTCTCGAACCGAATGGCTGGCGAGATTTATCTTCGATCTCATGTCAGGTACTGCAGCATCGCAATGGGAGTATGAAGAATTTGCGGATGTGTTGAAGTTAGGGACCGTCGACGCTGTGCTCACGACCCTCCAGCGTGAGCCAATAGAGATCCTTCTAGTCCTCCTACTGCTTCAAAGCCAGCGACGCTTGGATAGATTACTGATGCTGTTCGGCGATTTTGCTTACGAGCAGCTCTTCGCCATTATCGCCAGGTCACAAATCAGGAAAGAGCTGGAACTTACCATTGCCGATTTGCTCGCAGTGGGCGAACTTGCCGAATCGGAGTCACCGGCTGCCGGCGTTTTGGCTACGCGGCGTCGCGCTTTGCTCATTTTCCTTGAACTCGCAAAGTCGAATGAAACTACCGACACTTCCTACTGGTCACCGCGTCGTGTCTTGTATGCGCTGATTGCATTGGACACGCTCATTAACGTCTGTCAAACCTTGCCGCCCGAAATGTGGGAGAGCCAGTTGACACCTCAATTTCTGGCGCGCACTGGTCGTTCGCTCAACCCGACGATTTTTGCACTATTCGAGCAGATTCGCCTTTTGGCAGCAGAGCGGACCCAGCATGTTCGCGAGCAGAAGTTGGTACCGCTTCTGCGCCTGGTTCGGAACCTCGCGACGGATGTTATTTCGAATACCGAGTTGCAAAAACCGTCCTCCTGGGTGTCAGGCGATTGTGTCGGATTCCTATTGCTTGCGGGGCTAATCGATCGATTCCGTTGGCCCCAACACATCCTGGAAAGCGAGCTGGGACGAACGTGGGGAAACCGCGCAGTCGTGTCTTTCTTAGCAGGACTGGCGCAGCATCTTTTAGGAAAAGATCCGGATGATAGTGATCTGGATCCAGGTGTGGCTGTATTTGCTGGCTGGCTCAAGCCGGCGTCTGCTGATGTGCATGTCGTGCAAACGATTCTTTCGTCCGCGATGGACAAAGACAGAGCAAACTTAATCCGTGCTCTCGATCTCTCGGCGGGTAATGACGGGAGTTCAGCCCTCGCTGATTGGACGACCACATTCGATTACCTGGGCAACCAGATCATTCGTGAGTTCGCCAGTCGCGTGCGTGGTTTTCGCAAGGCGACACTGGCGTTCATCGTCAACACGTTTCTCAAGCAGGCGGGGCGTATTTGTATCGACGATAAACGGATCCTCGTCATTCTCGAGCCCAATCCGTTTCATGTTGCGCTGCACATCTCCAGCATGGATGAGCCGGTGGAATCAGTGAGCTGGCTGGACAATCGTCGTTTGGAATTTCAACTCGAGGGTCTGTGAGCCTTGCTATATCTGTTTAGTTGGTAGCAATGGAACCTTACAAAAACAGTATTGAGCACCTTCGCGACGAATTGGCGCGACTGGATGTTTTGCTGCAACGTGCTCTCCTTGTCGCACGACGATCAGATGCGGCTCAGGCTGCTGAAGAGTTTCGTGGGTTGGTGATTTCCGAACCTGAGATTGATGCTCTGGTCCAGGCTAAGGACTTCTTCGGGGAACGGTGGCGCCGGCAGGACGCAATGCGCGATGAACTTAACGTAATCGATCAACAGCTCGAGAAAATGCGGCAGGACGTCGACGAAAGACGCAAACTCACATTGCAGGCTCGAGTGTGGTTAGCGTTACCGGCTTTGGCCCAACGATTCAATTTGTCGCCTGCGGAAGTGGATATTCTTTTATTAGGCCTGGCTGTTGAACTGGAGCCACATTACGAGACCCTTTATGCCTATCTACAAAATGACGTTACTCGAAAAAGAGCGAGCGTCAACCTTGCGCTAAATCTGATCTGTAGATCCGAGGTCGAAAAACTTGCTGCTCGAACGGTCTTTTCTTCTTCCGCCTCTCTTATCGCAAACCGTCTGCTCGAGCTGATCGAAGAGCCACAGGAAAAGAATGCGCCACTGCTGCGAAAGTTCCTGCGAATGGATGAGACCGTGGTCGCTTACTTACTGGAGCAGGCTCCGGTAAGCACGGCCGAAGCCACATTGGTTGATCCCGCCAGATCAGACCATTCGTCAGAATTAAGTACCGACACTCAACAACAGATACAGAACCTTGCAGGCTTTTTAACTCGAACGGATCGACGTGGAGGCGCGCTAAGGTTGATTGGGCAGTCAGACGTTGCCCTGACGAGCGCTGCGGAAGCGTTATGTACGCGCATGGGCCGTAGATTGCTGCAAGTGGATATCACCCAACTTGGAACAGACGAGAGTTACGCACACAAGGTAATGAGAAACTGTGTTCTGTGGCACGCGATACTTGCGGTTAGGGATCGCGAGAATGCTGTCGGCGGAAGTGAAAATCAAGTGATCGTTCACTCTCAAAGTCTGCTGTGGGACGCATTGCGAGTGTTTGGAGAACCAATATTTCTGCTAGGGCCTGAGAGCGCTTTTGCGCGTATTCCGACAGACATTCGCGTTTGGAGAATGGAAGTACAAACGCCTGGCTTCATTCAGCGCCAGCAGACCTGGGAAGCAGCACTTGGATCGCAGGCCATTGAGTCCGAGCCCGCCCGACTCGCCGATACATTTCGTTTTGGTGGCCAACGAATTCACCAAACCATCGACATGGCGAGAAGCCTCGTCGCAGTCAGGAAGCCTTCTCAAAGAGAGCCCAAGATCCAGGATCTGCTTGACGCCGGTCGAGCTTTAACCAGTCCTCAAGTGGGTCGGTTCGCAATTCGTGTAGAGCCGCGATACAGCTGGGACGACATTGTGCTGCCGCCTGAAAAAAAGCAAAAGCTCCGTCATATTGCGTCGTGGATAAAGTACCGCCGTTTGGTCCACGGCGATTGGGGCTTTGGTCAGAAGCTTTCGCGAGGCAAAGGCCTGAACGTCCTCTTTACTGGACCATCTGGTACCGGCAAAACCATGGCCGCCGAGGTACTCGCAGGTGAGCTTTCACTGGATCTCTATCAGATAGATCTTTCAAGCGTGGTGAGTAAGTACATCGGAGAAACTGAGAAGAATTTGAGCGCCATCTTCCGCGAAGCAGAACAGACGCAAACGCTTCTCTTCTTCGACGAAGCCGATGCGCTCTTCGGTAAACGGACCGAAGTGAAGGACGCGCACGATCGTTACGCAAACATTGAGGTGAACTACTTGCTACAGAGAGTGGAACAATATGAAGGTGTAGTCATCCTGGCCACTAATCTACAGCAAAATCTCGACGATGCTTTTCTGCGGCGCATGCAGGAAGTTTTGGAATTCCCGTTCCCCGACGCCGGCTCGAGAGAAAAAATATGGAGGGGGCATTTTCCGAAAGGGGCACCAACAGGATCAGATATTGACTTTCAGTTTTTGGCTCAGAATTTCAAGTGGCCTGGAGGAAACATCAAGAACATAGTTCTTAGTGCGGCATTCCTGGCGGCGCAGGAATCGAAATTGATCAGCATGTCGCATCTGATTCTCGCTACGCGCGCCGAATATCAGAAAGAGGGCAAGCTTGCGCTTAAGACTGATTTTGGCAGGTACTACGACTTAATCGCGCGCAGCGCGTGAGTGGTCATAGTCGTTGAAATGCAAAATTGATACGACAAACCGTCCGGCCTGCGGCGGGTTCACGCGCAAGGACGGTAGTTCCGGAACGCCTCTTGGCGCGTGGGTTCGCGGGGCAGGCTGGACAGTTTGTCGTATTGAAAAAGTGAGCAGCCATGACTCAGCTCGTAAATATCCAATCGCGTGTTAACCGCAGCGAAATAGCCGGCGGACTGCTGTATTGCCACAGCCGGCTCAACTCAAACACGACCAAACTACTCGAGAGTGCTTCCTTCCTGTATGCGTTGATCGAGGTACTGGAAGAAAAAGGTTTGGTGAAGATCGATGAGCTCGAAGATAAGAAGCGTGAAGTAGCCACTCGCTTGCTGGACTCATTTCTCGATCGCGGCATGGGCGTGGCAATGCAGGAAGGCGAACGCGACAAGTATGCGTTTTCCGAAACGGTCGAGATTGATTGTGCAAGTCGGGTACATCTGTGCAAGGCCGCCTGCTGCCGTATGAGTTTTGCGCTTTCGCAGCAGGACGTAGAGGAAGGCGTGATCAAATGGGACCTGGGCAGACCCTATCTGATCGCTCAGGATAGTGAGGGTTACTGCCGCCACCTAGACCGTGAATCAAACCGTTGCACTGTACGAGACCAGCGACCACTTCCCTGCCGTGGCTACGATTGTCGCCGCGACAAAAGAGTATGGGTGGATTTTGAGAAGCGAATTATCAATCCGCAACTTGAAGAACTCTTTGCTGCCAATGGTTCGAAAACGTCGGATGAAAACTGATGTCATGGTGGTCTTCCAAGTCAAGAGCAACGCACGAGTTAGATGAGGCTGAGCAATCATCTGAGCCCGATACCGATGTCCTCACGGCAACTCACGAACTCCTGGATTTACAGCAGGCCGCCGGTAACAAAGCTGTGCAGCAGATCATCGGCTCGATCGCTGCAGAGTCGTCGCCTTCTGCGGGTGAAACTCTTCCTGAATCGACGCGCGAGTTGATGGAATCCCGATTAGGTGAAGGGTTTGACGACGTGCGGATCCATATCGACGAAGAAGCGGCTGACCGGGCCCGCAACGTCGGTGCGAACGCCTACACGATCGGCAGAGATATATATTTCGGCAAAGGTAACTACGCTCCTCACGATCGAGAAGGACAACGGTTATTAGCCCACGAGCTCACTCACGTAATTCAGCAGAATCATGCCGGGAACGGTGATCGACAGAAAATCTCCCATGAAGATGTGTCTCACGATCACGCCGCAGAACGCGAAGCACAAACCGTCGCCGACGCAACAGTATTTGCAAATCAACCACAGAACGTAACGTTGTCGGCACACGGCATTCAGCGAGATGTGGGCTGGGCACAAAGAGGGCCGCTGCCGGATCCATATGGGGAGTACCTGATTCTCAATGCTTTTGCGAAGAAGTTCTTGGATGCGGCCAGGATGATCTTGAACAATTCTGCTGCCATGACACTCGTGAAGGAGGCTGATGCGGCCGGCATTCAGTTTGGCGGCTACGCAGAAGATGGACCGGCGAAGACCATTGGAAGAGCGTACACAGACGGAACCTCCGTTTACGTTCCTAAGACGACTACTGACCCGATGATGGCAATGAGGGATTTCGTGTTTGAATTGAATAATGCGTTACGAGCGCCCAAAGTCGCAGCCCTTGGGAAGGAGGCTGTGAAGGGGAGCGCAGGCACACTAACTGCTAAACAATATGCCTACAGGCGTACCGAATTAGAAGTGGAGGGCATGTTACGGCTCGGACAAATCTGGTTTGAGACAAAAAAAGCGGCACCAAAGGGATCAATCCCATCCACCTATGATGCCCCTTTCTTCTTAACAGATTACCAGGCTGTCAACGACGGCAAGAAGACCAAGGACGACGTTGTTAGAGACGTCCTGAGCCGAACTTATGACACTGGAACATTAAAAGGTAAGACTGTCGAACAGTACTACATTGACGACTACAATCGCCTGAGTGGCAGAAAGTGATCCGTTCAAGGAGGGTTACATGTGATGACATGGAAGGACGCGCTTCGCTCAGTAGACAGCCAACGTATTGAATTCGTAACGACGACACCTGAGGACTCGGCGTTTCCCATGTTGGAACGCAGGGTCGTAGTGACTGGTCCACCTGAGATCCTCGAATTGATGAATGCCGGCGACGTTCGAATTCTCGACGAACTTGTCACGGTGTTGAAGGATCCTGCCCGCAATTGGGCCGCGGAGGTTTTGTTGGCGTCGCTGACTCGCAACGAAGAAAAGATGGTGGATGCATTTCAAGCACGCCCGGAGGAGTGGTGGGATTCGCTGGGAAGGACGGCCTACGACCGCTGGCACACATGGTTGGCAGAGAAGCGAAGCGAATTGGAATGGGATGCTATAGAGCGCGCGTTTGCGAGCAAAGAATGAAAACTGATGTCGTCGTGGTCTTCCAAATCAAGAGCAACACACGACTCGGATGAGGCTGAGCAATCATCTGAGTCGAAAACTACGGATGCGCCGGCGGCAACCAACAAGTTCATGGATCTACAACAATCCGCTGGTAACAAAGCTGTGCAACGTCTGGTTGACGGTTTGTCCGGCACGTCTGCGGACGCCAGCAATGAAAGCATGCCGGCCGATGTTCGTCGACAGATGGAGGAGCAGTTCGGTCAGGACTTCAGCGACGTTCGCATTCACACCGATGCTGACTCTGCGGCCAAGGCGGTTGAACGCGGCAACAGTGCCTATACCGTCGGCAGAGATATTTATTTTGCACCTGGAGAGTACGATCCGAAATCCGCCGAAGGAACACATTTGCTCTCCCATGAGCTGGCCCATGTTTCTCAACAGAAGATGGGCAGCGATGGTGAGATCGGCTCGTCGCATTCCAATCCGGAGGCGGAAGCGGATCAGGCTGCTAAAAGTATTGCTGCGGGAAGACCGCTCGAGGCGGCGTTGTCGCCCGTAAAGTCGACAGCGCCCATGGGTGCGCCGGCCGATTGGTCGAAAGACGTCACAGATGCAAAGAGCAAGAAAGATGCTGATGCAATGGCGGCGCTCATAGAAACTGCAATCGCTTCAACAAAGAGAAAAGTGGTGGCGGCCAAGACCAGCTCGGGCGGCACTATCGATCCCAAGGATTACAAACCATTACCAACGATCAACTTTGATATCAACCTAAACACCAAAGACTCCAAACCTTTGACTACAGGAGGGACAACGCGCTCACTGGGCCCGAATTACGGCTACTGGTTTTCAGATGGTGGCAATCTGTACATCGTATTGGGACCAAAAGCATTGGAGTCCGACAGTCCAACCTTTACGATGATGTACTTAGACCACGAGCTCTATCATATCGGGCACCATGCTCCGAAAGCTCCGACTACAGCACCATCCAAGACGCCGGCGACGGGCCCAACATCTAAACCTGCAGTCCGCACCAGCGATGAAGAGGAGCTTGAGACCTGGTCTCACGACTTCATCAACTACTTCCACCAACTCCGTAGTTTCCGTCCTGGTTGGATTCCCTTAATCGATTATTACGAAAAATCCTCTGCGACTGAGCAGGCTGCGGCGCTTGCGCTTTTGACGGCTTATTACAAGAGTCCCCCCGTGGGAGCTGCTGATGTCGACTCGGTGAAGAAATCGTTTGAAGCCTGGGTGCGTCGACGCCTCAAGGATTCGGCGACTGCAAGCAAGAAACTGATAGTAGACCTCTCGAAGGCGCTCAGTATCACATTGAGTACTCCATCGTCGTCGCCGTCAACAGCACCTTCGAGCACTCCGGCTCCCCCACCCTAAAGATATGCCTTCTGCTGCTGAAACAACGGATGTCGAACGACAGGCTGCTCAACCCAGGCAGTTCGAGCAGTCGCCTGGCACTGACCTCTACCCCGATCAGGCTGGCGGACCGTTGAGTGCTGCATTCTCCGGTGCGTTTGGCGAGCCCCCTTCACAGTCGGCAACGACACTGCTGCGGAAGCCGGCGTTATCACATCGCGCAAACAACAGTGCGCGATCGATCTTATTGAAGCGGGCCCAACACGCTCATGGGAATCGCTATGTTCAGCGGCTGGTTAATTCGGGAGAGAAGCCGGCTACAACTTCCCCACTTCTCCAACGTCAATGCGCCTGTGGAACGTGCGAGACCTGCCGTACTCCCGCCGCATCGGGATTCAGCAGTAACGCCATTCAACGCAACACGTATTTTTCGGCCGGTGAATACACGACACAGTCATCGTCATTACCGGGGGTTTTACCCAGGGGATCGGATAGTCTGGTTGTCGGCGCTGCGGACGATGCAATGGAACACGACGCTGATCGTGTTGCGGAGGCCGCCACCCGTTCCACGCCGGACATGAGGGAGCGCTCCAGTTCTCCAGCCGCGTCACCTGCGTCTCCATCATCTGTCCAGCTTGATGAAGCGGGCTCGCCACTCTCCAGTCACGTCAAAGACAAAATCGAGCCTGTGCTTGGGGCAGATCTTTCACACGTGCGGGTTCACGATAATCCAGTTGCGAACGAAGCGGCTGAGACTATCAACGCGAAAGCGTTCACACATCAGAACCACATCTGGCTTGGCCCACAGCAGAGCGCTAACGATGTAGGGCTGATGGCGCATGAGGCGACGCACGTTGTGCAGCAAAGCGGAGGGGACTCATCCGCAGCTCAGCCGAAGATCCAGCGACAGTTGGGCTGGGCACATACTCAACACCCCAATCAACCTGCATATCCGAAACCACCCGATCCATATCCCAAAGACTTGCAGTGTGATCAGCACGCTCTTGCGGTGATGCACACGGAAGTCGTCGAGCTTAAGGGAACACCTGAATTCAAACCATCGCGATGGCTGGCTGAAGGACTGAGGTGTGCGCGGCCTCAACCCGTCTCGGTAAAAGTGAAATTCGGCACCCTCGCTTCAGGCGTAATTCGCGTTCGCATGAACGAAGGGCCATCTTCCTATATCGCGCCCGGTTCCCCCGCGCCGATGGGAACGTATGAAACAGTTGACGACGAGCCGTTCATCAACCTGACGCATCCTGCATTTCCAGGCGCAGGCAAGTATGGCGCACCGCGAATGTACCTGTGGATTCACGATAGTGTGGTAACCGGAAACATAAACTTCGTCGCAGAGCGCGTACCAATCAACGAGCTCTCCGATGCTTTGCGCGCTCTAACATTTGAGAACGTGCTCGGCTGGCGTGGTCTCGTCGACATAAAGCCGGCATCAGTGATCAACGAAGTCCGCAACGGCAAACTCACTTTCGCACTCGAAAACTTCACCTTCGGCATGCAAGACCTGCAAGCGAACGAAGGTATTTCAACGAGCCAGGCTGACTATACCGGCACCGGCAGCTTCTCGGTCATTGATGAAAAGTCAGATTTCAAGGCTGAGACCACGGTCAAGGCTGAGGGCACAAATGAAGTGAAGATGCCGCTGCACCGTGCCCAGGGCCGAATTTTTGGTACGGCTTCACTTAGTCTTAGTTTAGCTCCAACGGACGCCTTCGGTGGAACATTCTCTGGTTCGTTGCAAGGAACGTACGCCAACGGTGTCATGAGCATTACAGGCACCGCGCGATATCGCTCAAAGAAGCTTAACGGCTCAGTCACGATAATGATTGCTCCCCGTGCAGTAGCGTGGGCAGAAGTGGCGAGACGATTACCAACCGGTATGCGTGGTATCACTGGGGTGGCCGCAACTGCTCCCGGTCACGTTGTCGTCGGTTGGGGCTCAGTCGATTTTCACGTCAACGAATGGCTGACTGGTCACGCGTCGGTTGTCGTCGATCCCGACGGATACATCACGTCTCACGGCATTCTTCGTCCAACGGTGGAATACCGATTTCTGGAGGACGCGGAGAAGTACTCGATCAATAAGGACATCGCCCACCTTGAGCCACCCGATGCCACGTTCGCAACCATCGGAATCGCAAGTCTGACCGGAAGGGTGACTGCTGACTTAAAGGCAGGTGGGAGAATCGGACCAGCTCGATTGTATGGATTGGAGATCGAGGGTCAGTTTACTACGCGTCCCAACGTGCCTTTTGAAGGAAAGGTTACGGGCCGTGCGAACATATCGGCCCAGGCGGCCCTAGCCGCCGATCTAACCGGCTCACTCAGCGGCAGCATCGGCACGCCGCCCGCTCATCTGCGCACAATCACCGTTTCAATTGGTATCACTGGTCAAGCAACCCTGCGCGCGTATGCCGAACTGCAACCAACCTTCGAACGAATGACTGATCCAAGTTCCAACGAGCCTAAGTATCGAATAACGGGCGAACTCTCTGTTGCGGGAGCTGTTAGTCTGGGTCTGAAAGGACACGTGAAATTCTCGATTCTGGGTGTGGGTCCGAAAATCAAGCTGGGCCAAGTGGAATTCCCAATCGGCAGTATTGGTATGAAAGCAACAATCAGTCACGTTCTGGGTTCAGACGAGCCGATTGATTACGAAATCGAAGCAAACGACTTCGATGATGCCCGTTACACTGGTTTTATTCAGGAACTGTTCGATGAAGACGCACCTGAGAACACCGGCGATCATGAAGCCGACCTCGATCAAACTGGTACTAAACCATCTGCACTTCCAAAAGAACCTACGACGCTGAACACCACTTTCAAGATGAAAGGACACCCGCACACGCTTTCAGTGGAATACTTGCCACGAGCCGTGCTGAAGATGTCGAGTAATGGTGGTCCGCTCGACGAGAAACTCGAAAACGAAATCAAGACGATACAGGAACAACGCAAAGGGCAGGAAGGTGATGAGGGAGAGTTGCTCAACGAAGAAGCAGAGAGCGCTCGACGTCTGCTGGCTCAGTCAAGGGCGGTTGAAAGCACCCTTAGCGAACTGGAGTCTGAAGAGAAAAAGAACCCGGACGCGGCCGGCTTCAAAGAAGTGGCTAACGGACTTGAAACCTATGCAGCCCAGTATGACAAAGAAGATCTTGCTCAAACTCCGCCAACACCAGTGACGGGCGGCACCGTCGAAGCGAAGACTGACGCGTCAGGGCGTTTCATAATTGAGAACCGGGCAGATCTCGCAGCCGTGCGCGCTGCAAAACCAACCCGTCCAGCGGATCTCCCTCCACAGTTGGAGTCAATCTGGAACCGTTATGCTGGTGAAGGTGGGCAGTCAGGTTATTTCGATGAAGCACTGAACGCCATCGAAAAGGATCTCAATCGTCCGAATTACAAAAGGCGACATGAGCCACCCCTGAACTGGCCGGCATACGTGGAAGCGCGCAACTTTTACGGCAGCCTCAGTGCGCGCAAAGCGTTCCAGTCTGAGTTGCGCGAAGCGATTCTTCAAGAGCGTGGAGATGTCGATCCTTCTGAAGCGGAGATCGACGTTGGCGTTCAGAAAGCAAAGCGCAAGGTTCGATACGCTGATCTCGTAATTGAGGATCCAATTAATGGTCTTGAGGTGTATAGCGTCAAAGTCCACAATGTTTACGCTCAAACACAGAAGACTCCGAACGACGAGGCGGCCGTTCGCGGTTGGATAACCGAGACCATGCGCGAGGACGTCGACGAAGCTGTCGATTCTTACGGCGGCACGCAAACCTTCCGGCGCGAGTTCAAATCGCTGCCGAGTGGACGTGCCGGTACACGAAAGGAAGGCAAGCATCCACGCTTCGGACAAAAAGTGTTCGTGAACAAAGTCATACTCGTATGGCGTGGCAGCAGCGATCTGATCCCTGATCAGTACCGCCAGTTCATTCGCGATACTGGTAGGGACATAGGCATCACGCAGCGTTCTAAAAGCAGAATTACGGTTGAAGTCAGACTGATACCATGAGTGCACAAAACCCAAAAGATATTTTCGAACTGCGCATCTTCTTTTCGCAGAACCCACTCGCGGCCTGGGACACTGCGCGTCAAGCCATAGAGGTATTACTGCGCGAGGCGGGCGACCTGGCTCCGACAGTTTTCAGACCTCGTTACGACAAGAAAGAGCCGCTCACGATGGAGGCACTCGAACGTTATTTCAAGCGCCGTAAGGCGGATGACGTTCTCGTCTTAACGAATGATCAGGGCGTTGGTGTCGAGTGGACCACTTATCCTCCCGGGACGAACCCGGATTCAAAACTCGTTTTGAGAATACCGTTTCCGCTGATTGCGGATACGGCCCATGCTGAGCAGATTATTAAACTGACGAAAGCGCTTTGCGAACTGATTCCGCCACTCTACGGATGGGGACACTCGGACGAGGACCTGCGCCTAGCAAACGACCCACATGCTACTGACGCATTAGCACCTCTTGAGCTGGTTCAGGTCTATTGGCTAACGATTCTAGGCGCATCGATGGTCGAAAAGATTTACCGCGACCGTGTCGTATCGACGCCTGCATATCGCGTTGAAAAACTCAACGATGGATCGGTGCTCATTGTGACCTCACCACTTCCGACTGAATGTTTATCTCCCGTTGCCCGTGAGGCACAGGCCAAGGCATTGCATCACTTGCGTCCTGATCTTCCTTTCGATCGTGTCAGGCAGAATTTGCTCGATCGAAGCTCGAAACTACGACCGGTCGCGGAACAACTGAATCCTGACTTCGCCGAGTTGTTTCGCATGATTATTGATTCGGTTCCTCTGGCGGAGCGGCGTGCAAAGCAAATGGAACTATCAGCGTACCGCCCTCCGGCAATTACCGAGTGGCGGCCGTCATCAGAAGCACAGCCGCCCGACGTGCCTGGTGTGAATGAGGCGATTGACTATTTTCACCGACAAGCCCAGACGTTCATCGCCGGATATCACGATCAAATTCCGGGTTTGATGGAGGCTGACGCGACTACGCTTCCCAGGATTGACGTCTTCTTTTACGCGAACGATTACCTGCGCGAGGATCCTGCGACTTTGCAGCGACTGATGATTCCCACGCTGGGTGCATACCTTGGCACCGTGTTGGAGAACTACCTTGAAGGGCGATGGATTCCTCGCCGGAATATGGAGGAATCGCAGGTGATTGTAGGCAATCGTGCCTGGTTGCCGTTTCTAAGAGTGCGCCACTTCCTGCAATCCAAACAGGCAGCCATTGATTTCTCACTCACGAGTTATTACCGCGAAGCGGAACGGTGAGACGCAGCAACTACAGTTGACCTTGGCTCGGTGCGCCCGAAAGCACTGTCCGTCACCTGGGCAAATCTAAGGTTCAATTGGGACCCAATATCCGTTTTTCGATGCTCATAAATAACTATCGACCGAATGTACTTCACGCGCGAAGAACAAGTTGCACCTCCGGAACCGATTCAGGCGACTCGCAATGGAAGTCTGCAGCGGAGCACTGCGGAAGAAGCCGCGCATGATTACGCCTCGCCACTGATCTCGTCGGTGTTCAATGGTGCGCCTGGCGATTCGCGACGCAACCTCGGAAAACAGATACTTCGCAGCGCAGTACTCTCCTCGCGATTGAATAAAGGCGTTCGAGTTGTCGCTCTCAATCGCGCGCAAAGAACGCATGGCAATCGCTTCACGCAGCAACTCGTCACTCTTCAGTTGAGCTCGAATGGCAAGCGCGTCGTTCAGCGCGAGTGTGGTTGCGGCACGTGCGCCAAGTGTAGTGCACCGACCGAGAGCTTCGCGCCTATCGAAGCCGCTTCTGAACCACGTCGCTTCGTGCAAGCCAAATCAAACGGTCGCCTTGTACAAACCCAATCGAATGGCGAAGACACTACTCCCGCTGTAGATCCGCGCGACTTGATTCCGCAGGACTTTGGTCAACCACTCGACGACGCAACACGAACCGATTTGGAAGCGCGTTTCGGTGTTGATTTCAGAGGTGTTCGCGTTCATGCAGATACTGACGCTGCCGCATCAGCAGAGACCTTCGGTGCCAATGCATTTACGACGGGTCGTGACATCTATTTTGCCGCCGGGAAGTATTCACCTTCGACACAGGAAGGAAAACGACTTCTGGCGCACGAGCTGACTCACGTCGTACAACAGAGTGCTGGTCAACAACCGAGTCAGGGTGAGTCGATAGCCAACGGCGAAATAATTATCGGCGCTGCCGAGGATCGTTTGGAGACTGAGGCTGACGCGCACGCCGAAGCGGTTACACAAGGACAACCCGGCACACAAGAACAGGCAGCCCCGCACGAACAACCAGCCGCCACTTCCGTTCCAGCAGAAGCTAATCCGGAAACTTCCACTACTACAGTCCAACGCGACGATTGGGAATGGGGAAACAACCCGATTGTCAACACAGTTACAGCCGGGGTCTCGGCCGGAGTTGACGTGGTTGCCGGCGGTGTAAAGGCCGGAGCTAAAGCCGTCGCTACGGGTGTCAAGAAGGGTGTTCAGTGGGCCATCTCTCAAATTGAGAAGCTGGCGCCGGGAGCCGTCGCTTTCTTCCGCAACATAAAAGACTACTTCAAGAACGCTATCAATAAAGGACTCGATAGCGTCTTCGGCGGCATCATCTCGAGCATCCGCGACAAGGGTCTGGGTGCAACGCTGGCCGACATGGTAAGTGGATTTGCTTCCGGAGCTCTTCAGGCAATCGGGGGTTTCATCGCCGGCCAGTGTGCAGCGATCGGCGCGCTTGCCGAGTATTTGCTGCAACTTCAGATCAAGTTAGGCAGCGGCATTATCGGCCTGGTCAAGAAGGGGTTTGAGGCGGTCAAGGAAAAACTGGACCAACTCTGGACCGAGTACGGAGCGCCGGCGCTCGAATGGGTGACTAAGAAACTCAAAGGCATTTGGAAAGAGGTTGAAGACACCGCCTCGAAGATCTGGGCGGCACTCAAACCACTCCGCGAAGAAATAGCGGAAATCTGGAACGCGGTCACAGATTTTCTGGCCGAAGGTCGTCGCAGTTACAACGCCTGGATGGAAGGCTTTGTAAATTCCGCACTCGACAAGTGGGAAGAAGTAAAGGCGAAGATCAAGCCTTACATGGGCTATGTGAAAACCGCGGCGAAGATTATTGGCGCCGTGGTGGTCCTGTTGTCGCCGGCGGGGCCGTTCGTTGTCGTCGGGCTCGTTATTTATGGGTTGTATCTGGGTGTTAAGTACCTTTGGGACAAGTGGGGCAAAGGCTTTACCAAGTCTGTGCGTGAGTGGTGGGCCAACGAGGGAGTACCCACCGTTCAAAACAAGCTGAAGGAATTCAAGGCGAAAGTCGACTCCGTCAAGGAGAAGGTTTCCGGGGTTCTGCAATCGCTGTATGACGCCTTCATGCAGGTACTCGGGGCACTCGGAGTCCTCACCTTCCTCGCAACTGTAAAGAGCGTCTTCGATTCCATAACTCAGAAGATCCGCGACTTCAAAGACAAGCTCGATCAGCAGATCGAAAAATGGTCGCAAAAGATCAAGGACCTAATCGCAAAGGCGGATCCTTACCTTCAGCTGATCAAAGAAGCATTTCGTCAGAGTCTGCTGGTCGCCATGCTAGGGCCCTTCGCGATTTTCGATGACGGCGTATGGAACACGATCAAGAGCTTCGTGCGGTTCGTCATGAAGGTGCCATGCCTGAAGGAGCTGGGTGGCTTATTCCGAGTTCCATCAGTGATGAATTTCATCGACGGGGTGAGATCCAATCTGAAGGCAATTTGGAAGGTAATCCAGAATCCCGATCCAATCCTCGAAGAGATCAAGAACGCAATTCAGCCAATGGTGGCAAGTATTGAGCCCGCAGTTCGCCAACGCGTGTTCAATCGATCCGAAGGCGGCGCAGCGCCCGCAACTGCAACCCAGGGAATCTCGGCTCCCGCACCCGTACAAGGTATAGCAACCGCGGCTGCGCCTGCTGCTGCCCCTGCTCCCGGCGCTGCCCCTGCCGCTCCACTCACGCCGGAACAAATACAGGCTATGCGAGCCGCCGCTGAGGATCAGGAGCGAAAGGAGCTTGCGGCCCGAATAGCAGAGTCAGGAATGGTTAGTCAGCGTGAGGCGTACATCTCCCTGTCGATCTGGCATTACCTGACCGACAGTCTGAGCGAACTGGCGACCAACTGGTGGTCCGAGTTGAAGAAGATCGCAGGCGATCTGATCTGGCCGTGGCCCACAGTCGCGAAGGATTTCGACCCGATGGTGGACCACTTTGGAAATGCCATCGATCAGGTCTTCGAATTGGAATTCAGCAAGGCCATTGATGAGTTTCTAAAAGGAATGAAACTCTTCAACAGCATCGCCGGTGCGTTGTCAGGATGGATCCTGATTGCGTCTGTCTTAATAGGAGCTGTCCTGGGTGCTCTCGGATTTGTTACTGGCCCGGGGGGGTTCGCAACGGTGGGCATCGGTGCGAGTGCGGGTCTTGAAGTCGCTGAAACGATTGGCATGGGATTGTTGGTCATCGCGCTTGCTACCGAAGCAGCGGTGCTGGATAAAGCGGATTTCGATCTCAAGTATCAGAATCTTCGCATTCCGGATGAAGAGCAACGAAATCAGGCCGATCAGGAAGACTGCAAGGACATCGCCGGAAGCCTCATAAGTCTGCTCACGCTTCTTGCAATGTTCCTCCTTGCTGACATTGCAGCGAGGTTTGCTAAGTGGGTCTACGGTCTTGTCGAGAACGTTCCACTCGTTAAGAACATCACGAGCATCCTTAAGGATTTCAAGAAGAGCGTCGGCGACATCAGCTTAGTCGATCAGCCTGGTGGCGCACGTGGCGCACCAGCGCGCGGGGTTCCGGAGGGTGGACTTCCACGTAGAGCCGGCGAGCCGCCTGCCGGTGAGCCACCGCGCGCTGCTGAGCCACCGCGCGCTGCTGAACCACCGCGCGCTGGTGAACCACCGCGCGCTGGTGAACCACCGCGCGCTGGTGAACCACCGCGCGCTGGTGAGCCAACAAGAAGCGGTGAGCCGACGAAGGCTGGAGAACCGGAAGGAAGGCTCTCGGATGATGCGGCTGCCAACGCTGAAAGAAAGGGCGTGCCTCGCGAGAAGCTCGAAGCTGAAGTTAGAGACCTGAATCAGAGGGCGAGCAATCCTGACAACGTCCGTCGGCCCAGCGATCCCAGGTTTGACGCGGAGATGGACGCGCAAGGACACACGTTCGATCGCGAAAGGGCTAACAGGAGCTGGTGTCGAGCAAGCAATGGTCCATCGTGTGGCCTCGATCTCGGAGGCGATCTCAATTCGAAGGTTGATACTGCATTAAAAGAGAAAGCTACAGAACCAACCGGTGAGCCCCGACCGGGCGAACCTGAACCGACTACCGGAAAGCCGTCTGAGCGTCCCGAAGGACAACAGCCAGCACCATCGGGTGGTGTTTTCGAATGGCCGCCAAAAGCTCCGGAGGGACCTAAGCCACCGATCGATTCTCCGACTGGTGCGGAGTGGAGATATAGAGAGTATCGCGCCAAAAAATACGCTGAGAATCCAAATCTCAGAGAATCTCAGTTACCGGAGTTCCCCGAATACAGGAGTAGATACATCGATCCTGCACTGGAAGGCGGTCGGCCCGGCCGCGCCGGAAGTCAGGCACATCAAACAGATGTTAAAAACATTATCTCGGAAAACCCAGGAACTGGCCCAGAACCGGTCGGAAATCGAGTCCCGGACGTGGTCGGAGAGCAGGGTAAGCCAATGAAGGTTCGGGGACAAACAATAGACCCGGGAGCAGGCCGAGTAATAGTTGAAGTCGATATAGTGGTATATGAAGGTCGGATCCCAAATTCCGAAGCTCGAGCTCAGGTTCGCGATTTCCGAAAAGCTGATCCAAATGCTACTTTGGTTGTCACTGATTACAACAACCCGAATGCGCCCCCGTTAGTCTATCCGCCGGGAACGCAGCCGCCGCCCCCAGGTCCATTAGGGCCAAATCCGCCGACGATTGTTCCTTATCCGTAGCGCGAGGATGTATGGCTGTCACAGTGAAATTTTGGAGATTGCCTGAGGAAGAACCGGCATTCACAGAATTCTTGGAGAGTTCCGGCGACATTGTAGCCATCCCATGGCAAAAGGTTTCAGATCCTTCGCTGCTCAGGCCCCGACCACTCTCAGAGGTAATATCTCAAGACCTGAATTCGATTCTTATTGGTCTGCGACAAACTATTCAAAATCCTCGCATAAATACGTTTCATGACGACGGCAAAGAAAGCTATGCAGTACCGGCGCCAGAATTACCTATGCTGATCTATCGCCGTGGCAAATGGATAGATGTGAATAAGCTGGGAAGCTCAAACGTGTCGGGTGACTGGACGAGAATATCATCCGCGACAGGACGAATAGTTGACCATCCCGAAGAGTTCGTAAAATGGGGAAAGAAAGTTATACAGTGGCTTCGAAAACAGACTCCACTGTGGCATGACTATAAAACGTATCGAATCACGCCACTTGTTGCTGAGGCAATAAAGCGCGGTGTCGAGTTGGTACCATGAGTTTCTCGCTATATCTCCTGTTGGCATCTGACGATCCTATTGAGCGTCAGTACATCGCAACCTTCATTGATGATGGGTCTTACTTTGACGTTACGCCTAAGTTCGAGCCCCACTTACAGGGAGAACTTGGTGATCTCAACATCCACTTTAATGAAGCAGGGTTTGTTCAATTCAAGAAGCTGGCCGGAGAAGAAGCAGAGTCGGCAATTGCTGAAGCGCGGGAGTCGTTAGATTCGGCGCCGATTTCTAACGAACATCAGCGCGATCTGGAAAATCAAATTAATAGAACCCGAACCGTGATAGAGGTGAATGTGGATCGCGAGAGTATGACCAAAGACAGTTGGGCAATGCTCGACGCTCTGGAGGCTGACATTCTGAAATCAAGAGGAGGTCTGCTTTACGTTTATGACGAGGGGATCTATGGTCCAAATCTACGGCTTTGGCCCCGGGCTCTCATTTGACAGTAGTCCTCTAAAGCCCACCTAATCAGATTTCAGTTAACGAGTGCTCTGCTCAGTAATAGAAGCACGTGCAACAACGTCGGCAGCACTTACTTCGCTACTTGTGCCTTCTCTTAATTGAGTCTGGCCCGTACCTGAACCAGTCATGTTTAGAGTCACAGACTGGTCCTCGGCATCGAGAAGATGTGCGACACGATGAGATTTCCGCAACAGATGCATGCAGAAAACTGTGATGATGATGAGAATTAGAGCCGCACTTTGAATATTTGAAAAACCAAATTTGCCGCCGGTTAGGATCGCGGCAATTGCCACCAGTATAAGGAAGCCGATAAGTAATCGATAACGCCCTCGCTTTTCAGCTCCCTCGATCGTCTTTATGGCTTCGTCGACGCGACCATCCAGCGCAATACGGACTGCTGCCAACGGCAGGAATCGTACCTGCCAAGACTGACATAAAACGCGACTCCCACACCCGGGCAAGCGCCACCGAAGGTGGTACTCACCCGAGCGCACCGACAGGTAAATCGACGAAAGCAACCAAACCTCGCGGCGATCGCAGGGACTTTGAAAGGATTAAGAACGAAGGTGAGCTTTTAGATCTCAGTGATTACATAAACCCGTTTTCGGCCAGCAATTTCGTGCGAGATCGCTTCCTCCAGATTACGTTTCTCCACTGGATCGCAAGGGTCGCACGGTTCTAATCCTTTAATAGTCGCTGCTGAGTTGGTTCGTCAGTGAATAAACCAACCACATCCTTGGCACTGGCTTACCTTCCACCCGATTTATTGTTCGATGTAAATCCCGCCGATGTGATCACAATGAACCAGAACTTAAACTAGAAATTCGGCTATCGGGCGCAGTGAAAGAATTAGAATCACGCAAGTCTGCATTTTCAGATCTAAACGACTCTTGCTCGGTGATTGCGACTGATGCCTTGTCCACACAGCTTTGCACAAAAAGTCGGGAATGCCACCGACTGAGTCGGTGCAGACTTCATACTTAAGCTGCAGCAGGATTCAGTCTCATGTACAACGAGTCCAATTATTCGCATCCGTTTTTTGTGAAAATGGGAATCGTTGATCCCACAACTGAACGCTGACTGGAGCTGAAACTGCGCGGGCGTTCAACCGTCAGATAGGCTAATCCCATACAATCTCTTTCGATTTCTCCACATAACCGCACTTCCTGGTAGTAACCCCGTCCCTCTTATGCATGGCACAGACTTTGAAAACATTGAGACTGTAGATGCGCAAGGTAATGCTCGCTCAAGCTGGATTCATTCGGCAAACGGAAGTTACTCACACTCCTGAATATTGAAGTGAATGCCGCTGCGTTTTAACTTCATTTGTATAGAAAACTTTCTTCAAACCAGACTGTAAGTCGCGTTTGTGGTGTTAAGTAAGAGTAGGGGGGACAGATGCAACAGCTCATTCAGGACTTGCGCTACGCGATGCGCGGACTAATTAAGCGACCCGGCTTCACGTTTATTACGGTGATGACGCTGGCGCTCGGTATTGGTGCAAACAGTGCCATTTTCAGCGTCGTAAATGGCGTCCTTCTGCGTTCACTGCCATTGCCGGATTCGCAGTCGCTTTGCGCGATCCACACCGGTGCGGCCAGCTTCAACCGCTTCGACGGTCCGTTGTCATATCCAGAGTATCAGGATGTTGTTGCGCAAACGCGCAGCTTCCAAAACATTGGCGCCTGGGTAGACGGCGACGCGAATTTGTCAGAAGGCGCAAGGCCGGAACGCGTGATGTTGCGGATCGTACTCCCATCGCTTTTGCCGACGCTTGGAGTGGAGCCGCTACGCGGGCGCAATTTTCTGTCCGAAGAAACCACCAAAGGTCGCGACCACGTGGCACTGATCACGTATGGTCTCTGGCAGCGGCGCTTCGGCGGCGGTGAAGATGCAATCGGCAAGTCGGTATACCTTGATAATGTTCAGTACCAGGTCGTTGGCATCCTGCCACGCGACTTCCAATTAGAGGCGCCCGTCGATCTATGGGTGCCGCTGACGACGACTGACCCAGACGTCAACGTTCGCAATTCGCATTTTCTGCGTGTGATCGCACGCCTGCGTCCCGGCGTGACGCAGAAAAGTGTCGCCGCCGATCTCAATGCAGTCGCAAAATACGAGAGCGAAAATTTTCCTGAGATGTTTCCGCCCAGCGCCGGATTTGATTTCCGCGCGCGACCGTATCTGGATGACATCGTTGGCGACGTTAGGCTGCCGCTCCTCATTCTATTGGCGGCGGTTGGCTTCGTGCTGCTCATCGCTTGCACCAATGTCGCCAACCTCCTACTCGCCAAAGCCGCTCCACGTCAGCGCGAAATGGCGATCCGCAGTGCGCTGGGTGCACGCAGCCGTCACCTCGTGCGCCAGCTTTTGACCGAAAGCATATTGCTCGCGATTCTCGCCGGCGGGGTTGGTATGTTGCTGGCCACGTGGGGCACGCGCGCGCTGGTTGCGCTCAGTCCGGATTCGCTACCCCGCGCCGGCGAAATTGGTTTCGACTGGAGAGTGCTGACCTTCACCGCTGCCATCGCCTTGACGACTGGGATCGTATTCGGCCTCGTGCCATCGATTTGGGGACCGCGAGTCGATCTCACCGACGCGCTCAAAGAAGGAAGTCGCGGCGCAACGGGCAGCGGCGGACGCTTGCGCAAGTCGCTCGTAGTGGCGGAGGTCGCGCTATCTGTCGTGCTGCTGGTTGGTGCGGGCCTCATGCTGCGCAGTTTCTCTCATCTTCGCAGTCTAAATCCGGGCTTTCAGACAGATCATGCGCTGACTTTACGCGTTTCACTGCCCGTTCCGGATGGTCGAATCTCCACGGCGGATGAAGATCGGTTCGTTAACTTCTTCGATCGCGCGCTTCTGCGACTGAGTGCGCTGCCGGGCGTCACTGCTGTTGGCGCGAGCAATATGATTCCGCTCGATGGGAATGGGACCGATCGATTGATCGAAGTCGAAGGGTATGTGCCGCGCGACGAGAGCGACATGCCAGATGCTCAGAATCGGCAAGTCACTCCAGGATGGTTCGGCGCGATGGGAATTCCACTTGTCCGCGGCCGTCTTGTCGAAACCTCCGACGATGACAAAGCGCAGCGCGTGTTGGTTGTGAATCAGGCTTTCGCCAAACGTTTCTTCCCGACTGCCGATGCGGTCGGAAAACGCGTCCGGCTAGGCAAGCTAACCGCTGATTTCCCGTGGGCGACCATCGTCGGAATCGTCGGTGACGTGCGTGGCTTCGCGCTTGACGAGCCGCCGCAGCCGACAATGTACTGGCCCGTGGCGCAGATTCGGGCGACGCCGTCACTCGCGATTGTTGTGCGAACACAGAGTGATCCAGCCGCACTCGCCTCTTCGGTGCGGGCTGCGATCGCCGAGATCGATCAGGCACAACCGATTTACGAAATGCTGACGCTCGATCAACTCGTTGCGAAGTCTCTAGGTCAACGTCGATTCACGCTGACGTTGATGTTGCTCTTCGGCGTGATCGCTCTCGTGCTTTCCGCTAGCGGCATTTACGGTGTGATGTCGTTCGCAGTGACGCAACGCACACAGGAGATCGGCATTCGGATGGCGCTCGGTGCACGTGCGGTAGATGTGGTGAAGATGATTGTTAGATCCGGAATGTTCCTCGCTTCACTCGGCGTGGTGGCGGGACTGATCGGAGCATTCGCGGTGACACGTTTGATTGCCAGTCTGTTATTCGGTGTGTCGCCGACAGATCTGGTGACCTTTGGATTGGTCACCGCCGGACTGCTGATGGTGGCACTGCTGGCTTGTTACATTCCGGCGCGCCGGGCAACGAAAGTCGATCCATTAGTGGCGTTAAGACACGAGTGAGCTAAGTACGACAGGCTGTCAGCCTGTCGCTGCGTTTAGGGCGACGTCTACTACGACAGGCTGTCAACCCGTCGCCCTTTTTGGGCAACGTCTACAACGACAGGCTGTCAGCCTGTCGTTTCGTTTAGGGCAACGTCTACAACGACAGGCTAACAGCCTGTCGTTTCGTTTAGGGCAACGTCTACAACGACAGGCTAACAGCCTGTCGTACGTGTGATGACTGCTAAGGTCTGATTGCAACCTTCAATACGCCATCCATCCGCTCCGCAAATAGATCGTACGCTTCAGATATCTTTTCCAGTGGGTAGGTGTGTGTTAACAAGGGCGTCAAATCAACGCGACCGCTTCTCACAACTTCCATCAAACGGCGCATGCGTTCCTTGCCTCCCGGACACAGTGTTGTAACGATTCGATGATCTCCAATCCCTGCTGCAAAGGCTTCGTAGGGTATCTGGAGTTTGCCTGAATATACGCCGAGGCTGGAAAGCGTGCCGCCCGGACGCAGACTACGAAGCGCACTTTCGAATGTTTGCTGCGTGCCGAGTGCCTCGATCGCAACGTCAGCACCGCCGCCAGTCAACCGCTGCACTTCCGCAACTATATCGACGGAGCGATAGTCGAGAACCACATCTGCTCCCATTCTTTTTGCCATTTCCAATCTGTTGACGTCGCCATCAACACCAATTATGAGGGTTGCCCCCATCAACTTCGCGCCCGCAGTTGCACAAAGACCAATTGGTCCTTGAGCAAACACCACGACTGAATCACCTATACGTATGTTTGCGGATTCGGCCCCGCTGAAACCAGTCGACGCGATGTCGGCTAGCAATACCACTTGTTCATCAGTCAACGTGTCGGGGATCTTCGCCAGGTTGGCTTGAGCGTTTGGGACGAGCAGGTATTCGGCTTGCGCGCCGTTTATCGTGTTTCCAAACCGCCAACCGCCGATTGCTTCATAACCTTCGCCATGACCGCACTGTGAAAGATGACCGGACAGACATGCGCGACATTGGCCGCAGGGTGTTATCGCTCCCACCAATACGCGATCGCCAATTTGAAATCCCGTTAGGCCGGATCCCAGCTCCGCAATCACACCCACTGGTTCGTGTCCGATGATGAGACCTGGCTTTACCGGATACTCGCCGCGCAAAATGTGAAGGTCAGTACCACAAATCGTGGTGAGTGTGACCCGAATTACTGCATCACCCACACCGGCATGTGGACGTTCCACTTCTTCAACACGGATAACATTCTTTCCGTGGAATACATTTGCTTTCATCTTATTCATCTTCAACTCCTATTCGTTGTGAAAGTTAGTGACGTCCTTTCTGACCTTCACGGATGCGCAAACATCTCAATGACTGATCCGGCTGCGAACGCCAGGCCTGCCGCGATCAATCCAACTGCCAGGGTCGATAGACCAGATCTCCACCAGGAGGCTGTTGACCAGCGACTCTTAGCTGAGCCGATCGCAAAAAACACTACCGCCGTTAATGTCATCGAAAGCGGAAGTGGCTTGGTGAATGGGAATAGATAAGGAAGTAGCGGCACCGAGCCACAAACCAAAAAGGCCAGGAAGGTAGTGGCCGCAGCCATCCACGGAGAGCGGACTTTTTGCGGCAACCCGTATTCTTCGGTCAACATTGTCCGGACCCAACGTCCCCGATCGGCAGTGATTAGTTCGACCAAACTTTCGAGGTCCCGTCCGCTGAATCCTTTTGTCGCAAAGATCTGTCTTACCTCTTCACGCTCTCCGTCAGGAGCGAGATCAACGTGATGGTTTTCAATCACCTCCAGGCGCTTCAAATCATCGTGTTCCGCTCTGGTGCCAAGGAAGTTACTGGCCGCCATCGAAAAGCCATCCGCAACCAGATTCGCTACTCCCATCACAACGATGACCCACGTAGAGAGGCCCGCACCGACAACGCCACTCACGACAGCAAAAGTCGTTACGGAACCGTCGATGCCTCCATAAATCCAATCACGTACGTAGTTCTGATACGGACCTTCCGAGAGTCGATCACGAATCGCCTCGGAGGTGTGTTCATGTTCGATTCGCGTATTCATCGGCACCTCCCGGGACATTACAACGACGCGATTCGACAGTACCGTTTCTGATCGAACCCACTATGGTACGCGCAACGCGTGTGCCCTGAAAAATGTCAGGATTTTCGTATTGTGTGAGGCTTGATGTGAGGAAATCTCTTCACGCATGAGTAGATTTACCCAGATGTTGCCGTTGTTCGGTCGTACTCCGCGCCTTTGATCCATCCGCCTAAAGTTTTTAAAGCCAACGTTACAGTTTCTTTCACTCAATCCCGCCTTCATTCATAGAAGTCACAGCAGAGGGAGGAAGAGATGAAAGTAAAAAGACTAAGTAACGGATTGCTATTACTGAGCCTTACTGTCGCTGTCGGGGTGGCCGTGTGCCCATTCTTGAACGCTGCTTGCGCTCCAGCGCGTAGCGCTCACTCAGCCGGAAAACCCGCCACGTCCCCAACGGCAGTCGCCGGCGATGTCGTGACGGAATGGAACCAGAAAGCAGTATCGTTAACACTCGCACCAGCCTCGGCGTTAGCCCCGATCCAGCAAGCGCGCGTCATGGCCATCTTTCAGCTGGCAGTGCACGACGCCGTCAATGGGATTACTGGCGAATATGAGACGTACTTATCGCCCCCGCCTGCGCCACAGAATGCGTCAGCAGAAGCAGCAGCAATTGCTGCGGCGCACCACGCATTGAAGAGCCTGTTTCCCGGAAATGATGGAGAGCTCGATCTTCAGTATGGGATCTCGCTCACGCTTCATGGCCTATCGTCCGGTGATCCCGGAATCGAGTTCGGTCGCTCTGCGGCAGCGGCAATTCTTGCCGTCCGAGCGAACGATCATGCTGGGCAAGCTCAGTTTCCTTACGATGCCCCGGGGGCCGGCAATCCGGGAGTTTGGGTGCGACTTAATAATGCCCCTGCATTGTTGCCCGGTTGGGGAAACGTCACTCCATTCGTGCTCCGAAGTGGTTCGCAATTCGACCCGGGTCCGCCACCAGCTCTTGATAGCGACGAGTATGCGAGGGACTACAAGGAGATCAAACAAATCGGCGTTAAGGTCAGCGCAACTCGCACAAGCGAACAAAGTGATATTGCACAGTTCTGGCGCGCCTCCCCGACGGCAATTTGGAATAGCGCTCTCACCCAGGTTATGGAGACACGCAACTTGAATCTCTCCGAAAAGGCCCGGTTATTTGCCCTGATGTATTTGGCTGCCGGTGATGCGAGTATCGCCTGTTGGGGAACGAAGTACCATTACAACTTTTGGCGGCCCGAGCCGGCGATTATCAGCGGCGACCTGGATGGTAATGACTCCACGATCGCCGACGCCTCGTGGCAGCCGTTTATTCCTACGCCGCCCTTTCCAGAGTATCCATCGGGACATGCTACAAACAGCAGTGCGATGGCCAAGGTTCTGATGTTGGAGTTTGGCGATAATCCGGGCGTACCGATCACAGTTACGCTATCAGGCATTACACGTCACTGGAATAGTTTTAGTGAAGGTGTTCAGGAAGTAATTGATGCTCGAGTCTATTCCGGGATTCACTTCCGTAATTCAGACGAAGTAGGCGCACGCATGGGCCGGCAGATTGCACAGTTTGTTTCGCATCACGCACTGCGTCGGAGTGTGAAACCGTAATAGCATTCGTTTTGCAAAGTACGTTCAACCCACGAATAAGCGCAGATGATCCGGACTTGTTCCGAGATCATCTGCATTTCTTTGAATCGCAGAACACGTTCCGCTTTTGCCCAGGCGATTATCGTCGCGACGATTCGATAAATTCCGCAGCTTCGGAACGAAGGTCACTGTTTCTTATTCTGGGTTATATATTGCTCGAGGGTTTTGCGATCAAGATAATTCGGTCTCTTTTTTAGAAACTCCTCGTATTCTTCGGCTGCCTTACTTTTCATTCCCGCGGCGTTGTAAAGCTTTGCCAGTCGAAGATGCACTTGAGCCATACCATCCGGATCGAGTCGGAGTGCTTCGTTTAGATAGATGACAGCTTTCGATCCTTTCTGAAGTTGCAGGTAGGTTTCTCCCAGGAGGTTATTAGCCTGCGCAGAATTGGGTCGGATCTTAATGCTCTGTTCTAACGGGTCGATCGCTGCTTCAAATCGCTTTTGCGACATCCGCAACTTGCCGAGATTAAAAAATGACTGGAAAAAAGAGGGATTCACTTCACACGAGCGCTCATAAGCACTTTCTGCCTTGCCTGCATCCTGCTGCATTAAAAAGACAGTGCCCAACTCGGTCCAGACTTCATAGTCGTTGCCGTCTTCATTTAAGACCTGGAGCATCAGATCGAGTGCTTCTGAATATTTCTTTTCGTCTATTGCAGTCTCAGCTTTTGCAAAACGCTTCTCGTTCGTTGAGGTGCGGTGATATGCCTGGGCCGATGTTATGCCAGCCTTCTTATTGTTCCCGATGGGATTCTCTCGCCATTCGAGCTCGATATCGCGACGTATATCGGTCTTGAATGTTTCGTTCAGCATTAGATGGATTCGAGCAATCTCACTACTCTCGACTTCAACCACAAGTTCATAGTCTCCACTCGGTACGTCTGTGAATCGATAGCGAGAATTATTTCCGACTGTTTGCCGTGCGATTAAATCTCCACCTGTGGTGTAGAGAATGACGTCAAAGCTTAGTGGCTTTACACCGTTCGCTTTGCTCTCGTCTACCTTGAAGTCACCAAAAAGAATGTGTCCACCACCATTTTGCGAAGGAGTTGAGGCTGGAGAGAAGACTAACAAAACTAGCGTGAGTATGATTTGAGTGGATCTAATGTTCATGCCACTGACAGGACTTCACTTTTCTCTGCGCCTCCTCTGCGTTCTCTGCGGCGCCCTTCAATTAGACCACCTTAAGAGAACCGCAGAGGCGCAGAGAACGCTGCGGAGGCGCAGAGAGTTCAAACCTGGACGCCAACTAGAAAAGAGGGCCGAAGCTTTGTAGCTTCGGCCCTAATTGAATTCAAAGTTAGAAGGAATAGCGGAAGCCAACCTGCATTACTCTTGGTGATCCCTGAATGGCCGTGAAATTCGACCAATTCGACGGCGGAAGCGCCGTGCTGGGATCGAGAGTGACGCCAGTGCCGGTGCGACTCACATCCATCTTTCCAAAATGCTGAGTGTTAGTCACATTGAAAGCCTCCCAGCGAATCTGGAGTTTGTGATTCTCACCCCACGGAAGACCAAATGTCTTACTCAGTCCCATATCGAGGCTGACATAACCTGGCAATCTGAAAGCGTTACGATCACCCGACTCGCCAGGAAATGCATTTCTGAAACTCTGGTACGCCGCAGTTGGATCGCAGCCGAATAGTTTCGGAGCGTTGGCGCCGCCTCGGTCCGGGCAGGCTTTCAACGGACCAGTTCGAACGACGAGGCTCTGTGCGTTCCAATTGGTGGCCCAGCGGGCATCATCGAAGAAATTCGCGGCCGGCAAACCCGAATTCCAACGATAAATACCAGCAAGCTGCCAGCCGCCAATAAATCCATTGACGACTTTATTGGCGCCGCTGAAGAAAGTGCGTCCACGGCCAATTGGTACTTCCCATACGGCGTTCACGTTTATTACGTGGCGCACATCGAAGTCGGAATTAGAGTACCAATCGTGTTGCCGGATCGCATTCAGGATAAACCCGGTGCCGTAAGTCACAGCGGGAAGGCCACTGGTCTGCAAACCCGAGGCATCGTCGAGTGAATGAGACAACGTATAGTTGAAATCCAGGGTCAACTTCTCACCCAGCCGTTCTCGCAATGAGATCGTGCCGGCGTTGTATGAAGAATGACCGATGCTACTAAACGCTGCGAGAGCACCATACTGTGGATTGAAGAATAGATGGCCGCTGATTGCCGTGTCGATAACGTCCTGTGTGTCGGTCCAGTCGTTACCATAGAACCCTTGCGCAACCGCGTACACCGCCTGTGTTTGATTTAGACTTTCGTCTATGCAGAACTGAGTCGGGTCAGCACAACCCGCGTTTCCAAAATAAAGATCGTTAGCCAACGCGGCGAAGTTTGCCGGCAGGTAGTTGGCAAACCACGGAATTTGTGAGACTGAGGAAATAGGAGTGTTGTGAGCGCGCAGGTTTTCGAGTACGCCCGCCGCCGTGTACCAATCCATTCCTGACTTGGGATCCTTCAGGTTGTTAAGGGCCATGATGTCACGCTGCGCGAGCAGGTTGCGGCCCAATCTGCCAATGTACGATGCCTGTAATACAAGGCCATGCGGCAGCTGGCGTTCGAAGGTCGCATTCCAGCTGTAGTTGATTGGCGCAACCAGCGCTTCGTCCAAAGTCGATTCGATACGACGGGAATCGTTGGCTGGTTTCTGCTGCGGGAAAGTCAGCGTTCCAGGAAGCACAATTTGTGGCAGGCTGCGAACGTCTTGCCCAAAGCCCGTGAATAATGGTGCGGGGCGCGAGGAAATGTTAAAGGTGTTGGCTGCGATCGTTGTCTGAGAACTAAATCCCAGCTGATTGTTTAGATCGAAGTTAACTGCCAATTGATTACCGTAGTAATCGTTGGTAATACCGAAACCGCCACGAAGGACGGATTCGTGATTGGCACCAAACAACCTGGACAGTAAACCGGTCTTAAATCCCGGAGACCATGCGAGCGCGACACGAGGTTGGAAGTTGTTCTTGTCCCATTTATAGAGCGGCGAGCGATTGTTCGCCGGGCCTGAGAGATCAACCGTGATTGGATCAAAGAAAGGGATGCCCTGGGCCGCACTCGCCACGCGTTGATTGAAGTAATCAGTGAGCGGAATGTTTGGCTTGACTTCAAAACCATGAGTTTCATACACAGGCCGGCTAAGGCTGTATCGCAGGCCATACGTCAAAGTTAGATTTGGAGTCATCTTCCACGTGTCCTGCAGATAGCCGTCGTACTCTTGTGTAGCAAACGTACGGTCAGTCGGCGTACCTAAATTCTGTAAAGCTCCCGACTGATCGAAGGTGAACCTTGCGGTGTACTGTGAAAACCGCCCGATGAGTGCCGTTACAGCATTCTGCACGGTTGATTCGAACCCATCGGCTATGGGAGAAAAATCGCTCACCGTATCTGACAGGATTGTTCCAGCACCACCGGCATAGAAAGATGGATTGGTAACCGCGCTGTCGTATGCATTAGCGAAGCTGATACGGTTGTTTTTGATCAACCGAAGGTTCCCGCCGAACTGAAACGAGTGAGCGCCTCGTACCCAGGAAACATCGTCGGTGATGTTTTGGACCGGGGTTGTACGGCTAAAAGTTCTGGCGAAAAGCAAAGGAGAGAACACAAACCGGAAAGTTATAGCGTTCGCCGCTGAATCACCACCTTGAGTAAACGACTCACGTGTTAGACCATAGTGAAGGTTATTTACCAGATTGGTGTTTACTGTCCAGGTATGACCCACCACGAAGCCAAACGGGTGTGACCAAATTTGTGGTGCTGGTGTATCGGGGAATTGCGGCGCCAGTCCGATAAGGTCGTGAATAGCGTTGCCCCGCACAAAGAGCGTTTGGCGGTCCGTCAGGTTGAAATCGAAACGTACGCTATGTGAGTTCAATTTAACCGGTGTCGGAGCATTAAATCGAAAACCGGCGGTGTTGAGCCGAGTATCTACGGTGCTGTCGCCCTGCGTAAAATCATTTGCAGGATATTTCGCCGCGGCCTGGGCCAACGTGGAGATTGCTAACGGATTCATTCCAACAGACCCGAAAATTGAATTGAGGTCAGCCGTCGACAAAGTTGTAATACCTCCCGACGGGTTAACATAACGGAGCTGACCAAGTCCCATACTCGCAAGTGGAACCACTCTGACGACGCTTTGCTCCGCGGCATCTCGACGACCTTCATAGCTGTAGAAGAAGAAAGCGCGGTCCTTAATGATTGGACCACCAATCGCACCACCAAAAGTGTTGCGCAACAGTTTTGGTCTGGGGTTTCTTTCGTCGCCAACATTCTTGAGGCCTAGAAGCACATCTGCGTCGGTCGCTACAAAACGGCCAGTACGGTTATTGAAAAAATCGTTGGCTGTAAAGATCGTGTTGCGATGAGCTTCAAAGAGTGCGCCGTGGAACTCATTCGAGCCGGACTTGGTTACCAGCGAAATCTGTGCACCCGACGATCTCCCCTGGCTCGCGTTGGCATTGGCAGTGGTGACTCGGAATTCTTCGATAGCTTCCGAGTTTAGCCGAAGAACAGTGGTGGCATCTGGTGACATCGTAGTACCGTTGACAAAGACAAGATCAGATTCAGTGTTGTCGCTGCTTGCTGTACCGGTGGCAGGACCAATCTGGTTTGTCTGCGCATCGTTGATGTCAATTCCATCCAGCGTCACATTTGATTGGTCGCTTCGTGCGCCGGAGACATAGCCCTCGCGAGTAACACCCGGCTGCAATGTCAAAAGCGAAGTTACACTTCGCGCCTCGAGAGGTAGTTGCGTGATCTGTTTATTGACGAAGTTATTACCGAGGGTGGCATCGTCGCGGTTAACCAGCACTTCTCCCGTGCCACTCGTAATCGTTATTGTTTCGGAGACGTTACCGACTTCAAGCTGAACATCAATCGTTGCCGCCTTCGCAACCAGGGCATGAACTTCATTTACGAATGCTTTTTTGAAACCCTTGGCTTCAACTTCAAGCCGATAGTCGCCAACCTGAATAAAATCGAACGAGTATGTTCCCGTATCACTCGTGGTGGTACTGCGAGTCTGGTTTGTACCCAGATTTGTCAGCTTCACAGACGCACCTGGGACAACGTTACCCTGTGGGTCTTTCACAAGTCCTCGCACTGTCGACGTGCCTTGTTGAGCGACAACAAGAGTCGAATAGGTCACTAGAAGCAAGAGAGCGCAAAGGATAGAGATGCCTCCCAGAAGATTCTTTCGTTTCATGGAGTTCCTCCGAAGAAAAGTGGTTCTGGTACTTCGCCGAAAGTTGGTTCGGCTAGCTGCTGTTGTTTGGTATTGGGGAGACATCGACTTAAAGCCGACTTTGATCAGGGTCGAACAACCTTGGGGGGAGGCTTTAGAGCGAGCGGTACTTTGTAACGTTGCGGTGTTCGATCAAGATCAAGAAACGCAAAACTGATCGTTGCAGCTACTGTTCCGCAAACGCACAGTTCAGCACATTAGTGAAAAACCTAGCCGTTTTGCTGATTTCAATGAGTGCTTGGGGTGAGAGTTGAGCCGTAAATCCTAAATTCTAAAAATCGACGGTTCAAAAACAGCAATGCCCCCGCGATTTTCTGCAGGGGTCTACTGTTTTTCGGAGCCGTGGGTTCTGTGCAGAAGTAGAGATCTTGTGACCCATCCGAGATACAGAGTTGCGGATATTCAAGCCGCCAACCCAAACCCGTGTCACGTATAACCTCTAACTGAAAGACTGCTTCCGCGCATTATACGGGCTCGAGTAACAACAGCAGGCTTTGATCATGATTTCTCCCACCGCATGAACAGAAAATATGGAATGCGCGTAAGCTTTCGAAAGCGATTAGATTTTTTCAATTCATCAGCAGTCGGTTCAGCCTCGTTGAGTTCTCGCAAAAGGAACCCTGCACGCAAGAGCACTTGTACGTAATCCTGCAAAGGCCGATGCCGGCGCAGCACCGGCGCGGAAAAGTCTCTGGTGATCCTGTCTTCCCACACTTCCCGATCAAAGTAGTTATCGACCTTGAAAAACAATAGATCGTGCCTGTTATCGGGAGGGCGTTCCCATTGTGAGATACGCGCGGAAAAACAAGGATGAGTAATGCTCATTATTAGCGATCCGCCGTTAACTAGAACTCGAGCAATCTCACGCACCGCACCGGGATAATCTTCAACGTCCATCAGGCTCATGGCGGCGAGGACGAGATCGCAACTGCTGCCCGTGATTTCCTTCAGCTCATTTGCGTTCGCATAGATGAACGAAATGCTTAACCCTTCCGCTGCGGCACGTTCGCGCGCAATTCGAACAAGAGTCTCGCTTCCATCCACTCCGATGATATCGGCGCCACGGCGCTTCAATTCGCGGGCGTATTTTCCTTCACCACAACCAAGATCAAGGATGTGTTTGCCAGAAACGTCGCCCAACATCTCGAGCATCCGGGGCATCAGGAAGAAGTTGCGATAGTCGTTAATGTCAGCATGCGACACCCAGCTCTCGGCAATAGCATTCCACGAGCGTGTAGAACTGTCTTCATTCACCATGTACGCTTAACTCCTCAATGCTTATCTCCTCTGGGCAAATCGAGAATGTTACCTTTTATTTGCGCGCCGCTGATTGTATGTGTAAAAGTATAGCCACTTCATTCACTCGCAGTCGCTTCAAAACCGTATCGACCTTGGCATCTGAGACGTAAAACCGCTGTACAAAAAGAAAGCGCGCGATCCAAATACGGCATGGCACCCATAACAAAAGCACGGTACGGATGTGGCCGTTTTTATAAGACGTTGCTGCGCCCAACCAGATGGTTCTGGATCATCACCTGTGCGCTCATAACCGTGACTGCCTTCACCGCGACGGGATTTATGAAAGGGCGAAGCGGGAGTTTATTGAATGGAGACAGCCCTCATGGCAAGGCGCAAAAACAAAAGACTGAAAGCATTCTTCCTCTGAAGCTCAATGCCCAAACCGATTCACGCGCCCGCAATCCGAGGGAGCTGCATCTTCAAAGAGCACATCCATTCGACGGCGATCTCAGGAAACTACCTTATCGAAAACCGGTTAAGAAGTGGCGGCCCGAACGCGAACCGCCCGATCACACGCCGCGCGTCCTTCCTGGAACGTCAAGTACTCCAACTGCGCCAACGCAGGCCGGGGTTTCTGCTCCGGCGGCTCCCGCCCCCACACCAAACATCAGTTTCGATGGTCTCGATTTCGCGACCTGGGGTGCCGGTCATCCACCGGATGAAAATGGCGACGTCGGTCCCACTTATTACATTCAAGTGGTCAATACATCGATAGGCATTTACAACAAGAGTACTGGGGTTCGAGTCGCTGCTTTTACATTCGATACATTCATGAGCCAGGGAAATTTTGGCAATCTTTGCGATACCGATAATTTTGGGGACCCGGTCGTTTTGTATGACACGTTTGAAGATCGATGGTTCATTTCAGACTTTGCATTTCAACTTGATGGTTCGTTCAACGTCATTAATCCCCCAGGCTCATTTCAGTGTATGGCAGTCTCGAAGACCGGAGATCCGGTGGCGGGTGGTTGGAATTTTTACTCCATTAACACGACTGGTGGGCTAGGCGATTATCCAAAGTTCGGCATATGGCCGGATGGCATATATATGTCGGCGAACATGTTCGATTATGCAGCCAGCGGGTCATTTCAGAACGTGCGTGTCTTTGCTTTCAACAAGACTCAAATGTACAAGGGCTCATCGACGCCTCAGGTCGTGTCATTCGATGTCGCAGACGCTTCCGAGTTTACTCTGCTCCCAGGTAATGCTCGGCTTCAGGCGGGTACACCTCCGACGGGTAGTCCCAACTACTTCATTTCCACCTGGCAGTTTCTGAATGCTCAGTCTGTTTATGAATTTCACGTAGATTGGAATCGGCTCTCCCTGTCCACATTCACTGGACCATTCAACCCTCTCGCAAGTAGCAGTTGGCCAAACGCATCCGCTCCCAACGCGGCAACACCAGGTAATACCCTGGATGTTCTTGAAACTCGTGCGATGGCCCAGAACCAATACACCAATCTCAGCGGCGTGGAATCTCTCTGGGTGTCGCACACTGTTCGCCGGCAAGATACTTCAGGTTTTGCGGCGTCTCGATGGTATCAAGTGCCAGTGACTGGCGGCGTCGTTGGGACCAACGATATTCAGTCGGCCACCTGGGATCCCGACGGAGCGAATGTGACTTATAGATATGTGCCAAGTCTGGCTGTCGATCGCGCCGGAAACATGGCAATGGGGTATAGCACTTCGAACAGCACAACCAATCCGGGCATTAAGTACGCTGGCAGACTATCAACTGATCCGGTAAATACGTTTAGCCAAACCGAGCAGACCTTAATTCAAGGTACGGGAACGCAGACAGGTAGTTGTGGGGGCACCTGTATTCGGTGGGGCGATTACACCGCGATGACTCTCGATCCTGACGGCTGCACGTTCTGGTACACGAATGAGTATTACGCTGTGAATGGCCTTAATGATCTCACTCGCATTGGTTCGTTTAAGTTTGCGGCGTGTACGTCCGTTGGAAGCGGCACGGTGTCAGGTACCGTGGTGAGAGCCAGCGACAATTCTCCGATTAGCGGTGCCACGGTTACCCTGGGTGTTCGAACCACGACTACTGATGGCAGCGGCTCTTATTCGTTCACCGGAATTCCGGCGGGCACTTATCCAGCCATTACCGGAAGTGCGGCAGGATTTGATTCCAGCACGGTCACCAGCCTTGTTGTGAACGAAAGCGCAACGACAACGCAGAACTTTTCCCTCAGTGCCGCGGCAACCAGCGGCTGCTTTACAGATACGACCCAGGCTGACTTTCAAACGGGAGTCGCCCCTAACGTTGATCTCAATTCCAGCCCTGGTGATATCAGCCTTAGCTCCACGGATAATCTCGAGCAGCAGAACACCACGGTTTCCAATAGTGGGTTCGGGTTTACATCGACAAGTTGGGCAGGCCAGACCTTCACCCCCGCCGCTACCGGTCAATTAACGAGAGTAGATCTCGATCTTTTCTGTAGCAGTTGCAGTGGGGCAAATCCAAACATAACGGTCTCTATCAGAGCAACAACCGGCTCGCCGGCGGTTCCGACCGGTCCGGACTTAGCAACGGGAACGATTAATGGTTTTTCCAGCCCGGCCGGCGTCTACTACTCTGCAATCTTAACGACTCAGCCAACACTGACCGCGGGAACACGCTACGCAGTGATATTTCGCCTGGTCTCAAATCGAGCTACAGGGACGCAGGTGTACCTCATCAGTTCGTCCAATGCATACGCGAACGGCCAACGCGTTACCTCCAGTGATAGCGGAGTGAATTGGGCCGCGGATGTGAATAGTGGTGGCAGGGATCTTGGATTCAAGACTTATTTAAAAGGCCCCTTTAATTCGAGTGGGGATTTCGTTTCATCGTCAAAGGACGCGAATCCCGCCACAGGTGCTTCGCCGTCCTGGACAACGCTATCATGGACGGCAAACACTCCTCCAAATACGACGGTGAAGTTCCAGGCTGCAGCAAGCAATAACGCGGATGGGCCGTTCACTTTTGTTGGACCCGATGGCACTGGCGCGACCTTCTTTACTCTGAGTGGCGCCTCGCTAAGCCAGTTCAACGGATTTCGATATCTAAAATACAAGTCATATCTGAGCACGACCGATACAAGTGTGACGCCCACTCTGAACGACGTTACGATCTGTTTCACCACCAGCTCCCTGAGAATTGACAGTATCAGTCCTCGAGTAGGACGCACCTCAGGTGGACAACAGATCGTTTTGACTGGTGCCTTCACCGGTTTATCTACAGTGACGGTGGGGGGGTCGGCGGCGACGTGGTTTTACACAAATGGTGGCGGCGATACATCTTCAATTACCGTCACAACACCAGCCCATTCAGTCGGCGCGGTTCAAATTGATGTTACGCCGACTTCGGGTAGTCCATTTTCGCAAGCAAACGCTTTCGCATATTTGCCGACCGTCTTCACAGACGACACGATTCTGATTGGTCAGACGACTCCCAAGGCGCAACATATTATTGAACTGCGACAGGCGGTTGATGCGATGCGCGCTGTTGCCGGTCTAGGACCAGCCGTTTGGACTAACGCGACGTTGTTGCCAAATAACGATGTCATAAAAGCAATTCACATATTGGAACTGCGAACATATTTTGACGATGCGGCAACACACCTGGGCTTTTCGACGTCACCTTATACCGATCCCGGGCTCAGTTCAGGATTTGTGATCAAGCGGATACACATTGAAGAGTTGCGTCAGCGTATCCGCACTATCGCAGGATAACTTAGGAGTCTCAATGGAAGACCGTTTCACTTCGCGCAACGCACATCAACACGCTGAAGGAGTTATTTTTATGCGCACTCTACAACAGATCACGTTGTTGTTTGGTCTAAGCATCACACTGTTCGCGACTGCAGCAGCGCAACAGGCCAATGTGGCTTCCCAGGAATCATCTCCCACTATCACAGCCGGAATATCGCAGGAGCGAGTGCGCTTCACCGCGCCTTCGTCGATCGTGCAGATTCATCTCCAGGTCTATGACAATTCAGGCCAAATGATCTCTGACGTCACGGCAGAAGGTAATGTGCTTGATTGGGTTCCCCAACAAGCCTCAGGTGCACGTTTCTCTACCGGTTCGTACCTGGCAGTGGTGACCGTGAAAAGCGTGTCCGGAAAACAGAGCCGTCGAATCGGCGCAGTCTCAGTCGCCGAGAATCAACTCGAGTTGCAACCGGCGGTTGCGCCTCAACTATCTTTTGCGCAGCAACAGGTAGTTGGCCCAATCGAACAGAATGGTGCGTTGGCCGTTCGCAAACCAGGAGACTCAGAAGCTATCACCGTGGTCGCACACAATGGCAGCGAGGGACAGACGATCAGGAGTCGCGGCGCATTCTCATTTCGTTTGGGAGACTTCTTCGCAGGTACTGACACCGAGCAAATGCGTCTTACTGAGGATGGCAAGCTGGGCATTGGTACAAGTGCTCCACGCGCAACCCTGGACGTCGCCGGGACCATTCGCGCCGAGCAAATCCTAGTCGCCAGGTCGAAAAAAAATAGCGGCGATACGACCTCAAACAGTGTGTCGGACTCGCCGCAGCCATTGGCAGCCGGCACCGGCACCCAAAACCGTATCGCTAAGTGGACCGACAACGCCGGCACGCTGGGCGACTCCACGATTACCGAAACCAATAGCGGATTCATCGGGATCGGTACGGCTTCGCCGGACAGCCTGCTCAACGTTCAAGGCTCAATCCCTGTGCTGCTTGGTCACCTCGGTGTGATTCGTACCACTGGATCGAACAACGGCTTCGGATTGTTGATGGATTCAGCGGGCTCGGGCAATAACAATGTTGGCCTGGCAGTGAGTGGCGTACCGAAAGGTAGTTTCGCTTTTGATGTTTCGCGTCAGTTTATGGGCTTTGTCAATCTCGCCTATTCTCCGAATGATTTTTCACTGCGTCTCAACTCAAATGGCAGTCTCACCTATCATGATTCGGTTAACTCCGCCGAGCGTTTCAGGATAACCAATACTGGCAAGGTCGGAATCGGAACCACGAATCCGAACTCACTGCTTGATGTCGCCGGCGACATCAACGTCTCCGGAAATGCCGTCGTGGCCGGAAATATAGCCGCCAAGTATCAGGACGTCGCTGAATGGGTTCCCGCGAGGAAACCGATGACGGCAGGTACGCTCGTTAGCATTGATCCAACACTCCCCAATACGGTTGTAGCCTCTAGCCGCGCATATGACACGCGAGTTGCGGGTGTCATCTCAGCACAGCCTGGAGTAGTACTGGGAGAACCCGGCGCGGATAAGGTCCTCGTCGCAACCACCGGGCGCGTTAGAATCAAGGTTGATGCAACTCGAAATCCGATCAGAATCGGGGACCTGCTCGTTGCCAGTGAAAAACCTGGCGTCGCTATGAAGTCGCTGCCGGTAAAAGTTAGCGGCCTGCGAATTCACCGGCCGGGTACGATCATCGGCAAAGCGTTAGAGCCTTTGACGACGGGAGTGGGTGAGATTTCCGTTCTTTTGACGCTCCAGTAACGACGTGCAGTATAGCTACGACTAACTCGATCTTTGCTGCAATGCTCGCTCGATTGACTGATTCATACGATCAAAGCATCCATCCCAGTCATGCAGCGCGGCGACTGTGCGGCGTTGATTAATGACGTCATCCTCGGTTGAGGTGCTCAACGCCTTTTCGATCGAGGCAATGAACTGTGATGGCTGATTGGGCGAAGTCATTGTTATACGAGCCGTTGTTGTTGTTCCTTTACTTCACATCATGGGCCGTATTCACTCTCTATTCATTCCCGCCGATCAGGCTGAAGAAGCGTGGTGGCTGGGGGGTGTTAGCCGACGCCTGCGGTGTTCACCTGTTTCCGACCCTTCTTGCAGCTGCCGCGGTATACCGTTGGAGCCAAAGATCGTTCGACGCGATCTGGTTTGTTTCAATTGGAGTGTGGGCCTTGAGTTTTGGCATTAGAGGCATACTGTGGCACCAGCTTAACGACCTGCCTCATGACGAGAGAATCGATCTCCAAACTTTCGCACGAACGCATAAAACAAGATCGCTCCAGAGGCTGGGTAACTTCATCATTCTTCCAATCGAGTTGGCGGCACTTACGCTAATGCTATGGCGAACACGCTGCGTCATAGCGCTAACCTTCGCTGGTTTGTACGTACCCCTCAATTTATTGCGTAAGCGATTTTTTGGTTCGAGTTTCTGCGTCGTCATGCCGAAATCTGACTTCCACCACATTGTGATGCACGAATACTACGAAGTGTTTTTTCCTCTGGCTCTCATACTGGCCTCGGCGAACCAACACCCTCTCGACCTAATCGTAGTAGTTGTTCATGGGTTACTTTTCCCTAAGCGGTCGAAAGCTACGGCGATGGAGATTGCGTTAATCCTGCGCGCGTTGTGGCGCGTCGCCCGATCGAAGCGATCGGCGACATGAGGAGTCACAGCGCGCAGGCCGCAACCGAACCATCCTGAAAGGATGAAAGTTAATAGCCGTGGGCGAGCGGCTTTGGCCGAAGCCCACGGAACTAATCGGTTACGTCGGTCGACCCTGAAAGGGTCGAACCGGGCTGATTGTTTGACCCTTTCAGGGTCTTCAATCCTTGCTGCTCAACTCCCGTGGGCTTCGCGCAAAGCGCTCGCCCACGGCTATTAACTTCGGTCCCTTCGGGACCAGAAAAGCTTGCTAGAAAAACAAGAAGTTGTTGGTTTGTTACACAGAGTGACTTTTAACGGCTGTCGGATTGTCCTTTGACGGGTTACCTACGGTTCAGGTGACGAGTCAATGCCTCAACAGCAAACACGGTAGTCAATGCCTCAGATCCCCACCAGGGTGGCGTGGGTCGAAACACGTCCGGTGAGATTTGCTTGCTACCCATGTGATAGAAGCCGGCGCGCGCCCAGGCTCCCGATTCAAGTTGCGCGTCCATCAGAGGCTGGACATCAGGATCACGATTCCATAACAGCAGAGTCGAAATCGCAACGGCGAGCTCAAACGCGTTGTGCGGTGTCGCAGCCTCGACGCGTGGCACGATCATGTCACGTGCTTCCGGTGCGATGTCATGAAGTGCGTGCGAAAAAAAGTACCATACGGTAAAACGACTCTCATACCACTTGGTGGACATCATTTCGCGATTGCCACGCAGGACGTCAAGCATGTGCGCAATCGCCGCTCGCGTTTCTTCACAAGCACCGAGCCAGATGACGACATTCGCTTCGACAACTGCGTCGACGTCGCCCACTTCCGCAGTGGTGTACCGGAAGAAGCGATAAGTTAACACTGGATGGGGCAACCATCGGACAATCCAGGTTTTGAAAAAACCCCGGCGGTCTCGATTGGCCACGAGAAAGCGGCGGTTGTCAGGCACCTTTCGACCAGCAGCCGCGAGCGCTACCGAGGCGATCGAAGTGTCGTCGACGTCCAGTGGAGTGTCGTAATGTTGCGGCTTGTCGGTTGACGGGTGACGCCACAGTCCGTGCGGATGCATTTCGCGTTCAAGGAAATCGAGGGCGCGAGATAGTACTCGCGCGGCGCCTGGTGTGATCGATAAGGTCCGCGCCGCAAGAGCCGACGGGAAGACACATGGCTCACGAACGCACTCGCCACTCATCTCGGGTGTGGCCGAAATCTCAATCGGGATCTCACCACTGGGAAGCTGTGCAGACTCGAGATAAGCGACGCCCTTTTCAATAGCGCGACGGACTTCTGACGGTTCGCTCATCGGTAGCGTGTGATTACGATACCTACGGCTTTTGATAATTCGGGTACGGCGGATGATCGGGGATCACTACTGGATTTTTTCTTAGAGCCTCCAATGTGACCTGGACCGCCCTCTCCAATTGTGGATCTCGACCAGCGGCGACAGAAGCCGGATCGTTTTCGATTTCAATGTCGGGTGCAATACCACGGTTCTCAACTTCCCAGTCGCCTTTCAAGCCATAAATTGCTCCACGCGGGGCGGTCACAAAGCCGCCATCCATCAACGGTGGATAATTCCAAATTCCAACCAGCCCACCCCAGGTGCGCATTCCAACAAGTGGTCCAAGTTTGTCTTGCCTGAACATCCACGGCAGAGCGTCGCCACCTGATCCTGACATCTCATTGATGATCATGGTCTTCGGACCATAGATCTGCGCCAGGGGAGAACAAAACTTCTCACCCTCACGCGTGATCGCGCAGTTTCGGAGCGGCCTGCCCAACTCATCAATGATGTAGTCAGCCACCTGGCCTCCGTGGTTATATCGTTCATCGATAATCGCGCCCTGCTTACCAACCTGGCCGAAATAGAAGCGATTGAAATTCAAGTAGCCGCTGATGTTTGTGTCGGGCACATGCACGTATGCGATCTTGCCGCCACTCAACTCGTCGACTTTACGACGGCTGTCTTCTTCCCAGGCGCGATTTCGCAAACTGAACTCGCTCGCTACCGGTACAACCGTAACCTCGCGAGCGTTCGCTCCATCGGGAGATGGTCCGACCTTAATCCGTATCTGACGGTCGGCCGTGTTTTCCAGGTACTTGTGAACTTCAGTAGGCGGTCTGACATCGACTCCGTTGACCTCCAGGAGATAGTCTCCGGTTTTCACATTGACTCCTGGTTGCGTCAGAGGTGCGCGCAAATCCGGATTCCAGTTTTCACCGTTAAAAATCCTCGCAAATCGATAGCGGCCATTTTCGATTCGATAATCTGCTCCCAAAAGACCTCCTTTGACTTTCGGAGCGTCGGGAATGTCTCCACCACCAATGAACATATGTCCAATGGTGATCTCGCTGAGCATCTCGTCGAACAAGTAGTTGAGATCGTCTCGTCCGCCGGCGCCTTTGAGATATGGAGCATACTTTTTCTCGGCCGCCATCAAATCGAGGCCATGATGGTTCGGGTCGTACAAGAAGTCGCGTTCGATTCTCCACACTTCGTGGTACATCTGGGCCCACTCACCCCGGGGATCAACGTAGACTTCAAGACCGTCTAACTTGAGAGCGCCGTCACCTGGCTTTGGCGCGGCCGTTGCGGCCGCGATAAACCAGGCCGGACCCTTTCGATAAAGAACCTTTTCTCCATTTGCTGAAACCGTAAACCCATTTATGTCGCCGAGAAATGGCTCTGTCTTGCGCGTGCTCAGATCAAATTTGGAGACAGTTACTGGAGTGATGGGTTCAAACCGAGGCACATCAGGAATCTCACTCAGAAATAACACGCCGGCTTTGCCCGAATCGACTGTCACGTAATTCGCAGGCTTGATTGGCAGGGCTACGATTCGCTGGCTGATTCCATCCAGATCAATGGTGACTTTGACAGGTTCTTCTTTCTTCTCTTCTGCCTTCTTAGTTGCGTCCTCTGCCCGACCTTGTGCCTTCGAAGCATCGGTCTTTTTCGCTTCCGGCTTCTCTTCATCACCTTTCTTTTCTTCCGGAGTCTTTTCCTCGTCGCTTTCAGGTTCCACAGGTGATTTGTCATCTTTCTTCAGAACGGCCGCGTAGACGCTACGCAAAACGGGATGTTGGTAACTCGATAAATCTAACCAACCTGAGGAAAGACCGACATCGGTGCTGGCAGTGAAGAACAACAGCTTGCCCTTCGCGTCAAAAACAGGATATCGAGCATCGCCCAATCCTTCGGTGATCTGCGAAATGGTTTTGTTATCTAGTGAGTAGACAAAAATGGCGCGCAGGTGGCTGTCCAAAAATTTTGAATACGTAAGCCACTTGCTGTCAGGAGACCACGAAGCGGATAAGACGACGCTTGGGTCATCAAAGCGGTCAGTATCGACTTTTACGACCGAGCCTTTTTCTACATCGGCGTACCAAATGTTGAGTCGCTTGTCAGTGAAAACGATCTTCTTGCTATCAGGCGACCATTTTGGTCCATAGAAAAATGACGGAGGGTTTCCGAGATTGATCTTCTTTACGGAACCAAGACCCGATTGATCGACGATGTGCAAGGCGTATTCGCCAGACTCATCTGAAAAGAAAGCGATAGACTTGCCATCGCTGGACCATGCCGCGTCTCGTTCCATGATGGTGGTAGTGCGCGTTAGGTTGCGAGCATCGCCTTTCTCAGCCGGTACGGTCAGGATCTCGCCGCGCGCCTCGAACACAGCGCGAGCACCAGTGGGCGAGATCGAGGCTGCCTGGATCTTGTCTCCCACTTTCTCGTAATGCGGGCGAGTAGCCGGAAGGTCACCTGAAAGCTGAATGTTTACTTTGGATGATTTCGCAGTCTTTGGATCCCATAGATAAACGCCGCCAAACTGTTCATAGACCAAAGTGTCCGGACCGGCGGAAACTGATTTCAGATCCAGCCCATTATTCTCGAGGACTTGTGAGACGGTCTTGCTTTTGGTGTCGTAGGAGAAGAGGGTGACTGATCCTTTCCTGTCCGACAAAAAATAAACGTTGTCGCCAAACCAGACCGGCTGGGAATCATTCGAGTTCTCGCGTGGGACTTTTTCGAGTTTCAAATCGCTTAGCTGAACAATATAGACGGGAGTAGTTTGTCCGCCTCTATATCGCTTCCACGATGTTTGCCATTTAAGGTTCGGCACGTAAGCAATACGAGAAGCATCGGGTGAAAACGTTCCCGCCTCGCCGCGCCACATTGGTAACACTTCCGGCCAGCCGCCTTCGAGACCCACTGTATAAAGACGCGCGAAGTCCGCATATGCCTCACGTGAGGATCTGAAAAGAACACGGCTGCTATCTGGCTTCCAACCCACGGCTACATCGACCCCTGGGTGGAAGGTCAACCGGCGCGGCTCTCCGCCCTCTGCGGGCATGATGAACACATCGATGTTCCCGTCGTACTGACCTGTGAAGGCGATCCATTTTCCATCGGGAGAAAAAATCGGAAGTGCCTCATGGCCGCCCGTAGTTATTTGTCTTGCGTCGCCACCTTCTCGTGGCACGCTCCATAAGTAACCACCGTAAACAAAGACAACGTGAGTGCGGTTTACCGTGGGCGAATGGACTAGCAGCACAGCATCATCTGCAGCGAAGACCGCCCTCGTAACACTAATGAGAATGGCAGCCAGGACAAGGTTTCGTAAGCGCATTTGGCCTCCAAAATGGGACTTTTTAATCTAGCTATGTTCGATATGCTTGAGCTTGTTGTGACGAAACCAGGCAAGCCCAATGGATCCGAGGGGCCACTATGTTACCTCACGACAAGCTAACTAGGCTCTTGTAAACGGCCCCACGGTCCTGGGAGCGCAGGCGTCCTCGCCTGCCCGTGTCCCCTCTGACCAACAACCATTGACCGAGTTGGTTGCGCTGGACGCGGGCAGGCGAGGACGCCTGCGCTCCCAGGACCGTGGGGCCGTTTTGAGTGAGCCTATAAAGCATATCGGACATCAATTGTGGTTCGGATTCCGGCTCCCTGCATACGTGCGGAATAGTGTCGACAGTTTCATTTTTCGAGTTGCTAATGCTCCCACATCCAGTTTGCGGAAGATATCCAGCGCAGGCGCAGATCATCGAGCGCAAGATCGTTCATCTGAGTCCGTTCCTGCTGTGTAGGCACTGATTTTGCTGTATGCAACTGGAACCTGCGGTGCGAGGCGATGCGTTGTAACACTCGTCTTAGTGCCATTAGTGACGTAATTCGGACCCCTCAGGGCGTGTATGTTAGTCACCATCAAAGTCACGATGAACATATTGGCCAGTCTGAGCGGTTTTAATTATACTGCTCGTTCCGTTGCCGGTTGCTTCGCACCTAATCGTCCGGCATTACGCCCATTGCCGTTTTGATTCCTTAGGAAATGTATTCAAAACCTTATCCTTCACCCCCTCGTGCCTCGGTGTATCGTTGGTTATTCCTTCTGACTCTACTCCTGGCAGTCTTTGCTTTTCTTCCAATAGTTCAAAGAGCTGAGCGGCAGCATAAAGGCTTGCAGAATCAACTCCCGGAACGCCCGCTTCCACGAATTAAGAAGAGCCATCTCAACGCCGTACCCGGCGAGATTCTGGTGCGTTTTCGCCCTGAGTCGAAGGCCAAACGGATAGCTAGCCAGGTAGTGATAGAGAAGACCGGCCGCCAGATTCCGATGTCGATTAAAGCGGTGAGCCCAGCTTTCGAGATTGTAGAAGGGCTCCGAGTGGCGACAGTCAATCCGGCTGATACCAGCACTGCCATAGAAGCACTTAGAGCACGAGCTGATGTCATATATGCAGAGCCCAATTTTGTCCGAAGGGCCATGGTTGCGCCGAATGATCCGAAATACTCGCAAATGTGGGGACTGAATAATACAGCACATCCCGGCAACGACATTCGTGCGGAGCAGGCGTGGAACATCACGACGGGTAACCGAAGCGTTGTAGTCGGAGTTGTAGATTCCGGAGTAGACATTAACCACGAAGATCTGCACGACAACATTTGGACCAATCCGGGTGAGATCGCCGGCAATGGCGTTGATGACGACGGTAACGGCCTGGTTGACGACATCCACGGATGGGACTTCGCACATAACGACGCAACTGTCTTTGATTACACTGAACCTTCTTACCCACCATCTCAGAACTACTCAGGCGACGTAGACGATCATGGGACGCATGTAGCGGGTACGGTCGGCGCGACTGGTAACAACGCAATCGGTGTTGTAGGAGTCAACTGGCAGGTAAGTTTGATGCCTCTGAAATTCCTGACGGAAGACGGGTTTGGATCCGCTTCGGATTTGTTGAACGCATTGGCCTATGCCAAAGCGATGCGACAGTTGTGGGAGTCTTCCGGCGGCACGAAGGGCGCGAACATTCGAGTCCTTAATAATAGCTATGGGGGCTTCGGGTTTTCTCAAGCTGAGCTGGACGCAATACGTGCATTGAGCGATGCCGGGATTTTGTTCGTAGTCGCAGCAGGCAATGATGGTCTTTCCAATGATTCTTTTCCGGTTTATCCCGCGAACTATATTTCTCCAAACGTGATCTCGGTAGCATCATCGGCAAGTGGAGGATTCAAATCATTCTTCTCGAACTATGGTGCGGCTACGGTAAACGTAACTGCGCCCGGTGAGTCTATACTGAGCACGACTCCGAAGAACACTTACACCTTCGCCGACGGAACCTCGATGTCTGCACCTCACGTCTCCGGCACTGCTGCACTCGTTTGTGCATTGTCGCCGAGTATCACCCTGCAGAAGCTTCGGTCATTGATCATGTACACCGGATATCCTGCTCCGTGGTTTACCGGTGCTATCTCCACTAGGCGTGCGATCGACGCCAGCAAAGCGTTAGAGGGTGTTAACGGCCCGGACGTCATAGCACCAGGAGCGATCAATAATCTTAACGCTCAAATCGTTGGTGCGTTTCCAGACTGTAACGTCACTTTTACAGCTCCAGGTGATGACGGAAATGTCGGGAAGGTAACTGCTTACGAACTTCGTTTTTCGGAGACAAGCATTAACGATGCGAATTTCGATCTGGCGCGACCTTTGTTTGCTCCAGATCCGGTCGATCCGGGTCTTAATCAAAGTCTCGGCGTCAAGCTTCCGTGGAGACATCCTTCAGGCTTCATTGGTGTTCGTGCGGTGGATGAGGTCGGAAACAAGGGTCCGGTTTCATCAGTACCAATTTCAGTAAGTGTAGACCAGGGCGATCCCTACACGATTGCCGAATCAGCCGCCGCTCCAGTTTCGACTGGAGGAACCGCGTTGAACCTTATCGGTGATGATGTGTTCAAGACGGTAAGTCTACCGTTTGCCTTTAGGTTTTATAACATCGACTATTCGCAGGTTACGGTATCGAGTAATGGTGACTTGTATCTTGGTTCTTTCCCTTCACAGGAGACTTCAAATTCAGAACGATGGTTGAACGGAAATACGATGATCGCCGGCTTATGGGACGATCTTCGAACTGATAGACGGCCAGGGGATGACGTTTATACGGTCCAGGACGGCGATCGCATAATTTTTAGATGGCAGGCAGTGACATTCGACTTTCCCATCGGACCCGGAGTTACCCGTGGCGAGAATCCAGTGAGTTTTGAGATCGAACTTCGATTTGACGGAACAATCACCTTGCGATATGGCGACGGCAATCTGAAAACGGTTCCCATGGTCGGTATCGGCGGCGGTTGGCCGGAACCTTATGTCTCGACCACCCATACCTCCGAATTTGCTCTGAAAGATCTGACGAATGCGCCGACCGTAGTTTTTGCGCGGCGCAGTCCAATTCCGCGCGGAATATTGACGGTGAACTCAATCAATCCCGCCAGTGGAATCAACATTACGGTTAGCCCGAGTGATGGTTCCGGTTTAGGCAACGGCACAACTCCCTTCACTCGTAATTACAATCCGGGCACGACGGTGACTCTCACAGCGCCAGACACTGTAAACGGCAACAAGTTTCAAAAATGGGTGCGGGACGGACAGGACTGGAGTGGAAGTGTCACCACGAGCGTGGCAATGCACACCAATCTCAATATCACGATGACTGCTGTTTATTTCACCCCACCTGTCTTAACGGTCACATCTGTTAACCCAGGTAGCGGCGTGAACATCGCGGTTAGTCCAAATGACAATAATGGATCTGGAAACGGGACCACGCCGTTCACGCGCACATACAATCTGAATGTAGGGGTAAACTTGGTCGCACCAACCAGTGTAGGGACAAGCACTTTTTGGAAATGGCAATTAGATGGCGTCGATTTTACGAGTGGTCAACCGGCGGGGCTTGCGATGACCGCCGATCACACATTGACAGCTGTTTACATCACCGCGACCCCAACGCCAACACCTACGCCGGTTCCGGGAGCGGGAACGCAGCCGATTGCCTTCGTCAAAGAGCCTGGATTTTCTCCGAGTGGCGGCACCGAAATCTTTCTGGTGAACACTGATGGGACAAACGTTGTCGATCTCACAAACGCGCTGGGCGATGACACACAACCAGCGTGGTCCCCTGACGGTTCAAAGATCGCGTACACGTGTCTTCGCCAGCTTGATGGCAGCATCGCGCCTCCGCGACGAATTTGTGTGCGTAATGCGGATGGCACCGGATTCACAGTGCTGTCTAAATCGCTCCAGGACGAATCTGGACCAGCCTGGTCCCGTGACGGGAGTCAAATAGCTATTACGATCGGTTCCGGACTGCAGACTACGCTTGGCATCTTCAACGCAGACGGAACAGGTCCCTTTCCGACCGGACCCTTCTCAGGAGCTGCGAATCCCGACTTTGGTCTCGACAACTGGACGCTTGTTTTTAACGTCGCCAACTCCATTTGGACTTATAACCGGCTGACGCAAAATGCCCTGCGCCTCACGAATCTCACTGGCGATTCGCGCCCGCACTATTCACCAAATGGCTCAAAGATCGTTTTCCAGAGCACGCGGGACGGACAATCCGAGATCTATGTCATGAATTCCGACGGCACTGGTCAGACGCGACTCACAAATAACCCGGCGTGGGATAGTGCACCGGCGTGGTCACCTGACGGCACAAAGATTCTTTTCACGTCGTTACGTGATGATGGGGTGACTCCCGCACTTTATGTAATGAATGCCGACGGTGGTAACCAGACTCGGCTGACAACTGGGAGTGATGGCGTGTGGCGAACGATTCCACCGCCTCCCAGTGTATTCACTGAGGAAGGTACGACTAATGCCGCCGCTGTTAATTCAGTGACATTTATGCGTGGGCCTTTTCGAGTTCTTGATCCTTATAACCTTAGTCTGGATGGTCACACCCGCATCACTTTGTTCACAACTGTTTTGGGACTCACGTCACCACCTGTTCCTCAAGTGGCCACGTTGTCTGTAAAAGCGAACGGCGTTGATTTACCGATTGAATACGTTGGGCCGACTACAGGAGTACCGGGGTTGATTGGCTCGTACATCATCGTAAGGCTTCCTGACGGACTGCCAACAGGCAACCTGTCATTGACTGTAACTCTGCGAGGTGTAACGAGCGGGGTAACGGTCTTGCCAATCATTCCCTAGTTTTCAGGAACAAACAGCGGAGGAGTTGAACTCACAGCTTCTCAGTGGTGAGTAGTCATGAAGGATGCATCGTCTTGACCTAGTGATTCCGAGGCGAAATATATTCGAGTGATATCGGGATAGACTTTCTTTACCTCGTTGCGCAATCGATTAACTGCCGCCCTCACACCCACCGCAGAAAGTTCATCGCGAAATCGGACCTCGAGAGTTAACAACACTTCGTGCGGTCCAAAATGCAACGTGAGGAGACTACTGACATGCGCAACGTCCCCATCTGCTTCGATCACTGCCCGCAATTTATTAAGCGTTTCGGCATCGACGCCTTCTCCGATAAGAAGCCCCTTGCTCTCGTACGCCAATATGAATGAAATTACGCCGAGTATGAGACCGATGATGATTGAGGCAATGGCGTCAGCATTCGGGTTGTTGAAGACGCGTTCGAGGAGAATGCCAAAGAAGGCAACGACGAGTCCGAGCAGCGCGGCTGAATCTTCAAAGAAGACCATGAAGCTCGATGGGTCCTTGGTTTTGTGAATGGCTTCCAGTACTCCTCGCCGACCTTTCGCCATCTTAAATACTCTCCATCCGAAGACCCATGAGGTCCCTTCAAATAGAAAAGCAAAGCCGAGTACCACGTAGTTCCAGAAGGGATTGCCAATCGGATGCGGAGAAATCAAGTGTGTGATTCCTTCATAAATCGATGTCGCGCACCCGACGGCGAAGATCGCGATCGCCACAATCAAAGTCCAGAAGTAGAGTTCTCTCCCATGACCGAATGGATGTTCAAAATCGGGTGGTCTTCGACTGGCCCGAATGCCAAGCAACAGCAACGCGCCGTTTCCCGTATCCACGATGGAGTGAATTGCTTCTGACAGCATGGCGGAGCTCCCAGTGGCGGTCGCAGCGACTAGCTTTGTCAGGGCAATTGCGATGTTGGCCACGATCGCTGCTGTGATCGCCAATTTAGACTCTGACGCTTCGGTACGTGGCATACGGAAAAGGCATCTCCTTCTTACTAGCCATACATTTTCAGATAAGCATGAACTATAAGGTGAATTCACTTTCGTTGGGCTGTTCCTTCAACATAGATCTTGAAGTTGTTTGGTTGATCAGGAGGTGCTATTTCGAATTTGATTGTGAGTTCGGCCTGACTTGTTTTGGAATATATCAGCCGAAATCGGGGGCGCGACGCCAATGGTTCGCTGATAAAGGTGCACGTGGTTCCATCCGTAGAGAATTCAACTGTGTAACGGATTACATGGCCCTCGTTATCATAGTAATCGGCGTGAAAGAGTTGCTGGTCATCCGCATAGATGATCATCAAATCATCATGCGCAAACGCCGGACGATTGGAAGCTGCCGGATAGTCTGTGTGACTACGTCGCACGAGCACTCGCTTCTGTAGATCGAATTCAAACGAGAAGACGCCGGCGCCCTGGCCGGGTGTGCCGGAACCAGCAGCGTGCCACGTCCCAATTAGAAACTGGAATTTCGTCCATGTGAGTGAACTCTGTTGTGCCGAGCAGAGCTGGCACACCATCATTATCAAAACAAAAACATAAAAAGGTTTTCGCATAGGCGTAGATGCTATATGCCAGCTTCGTTATTGTCACATCATTTCGAATTTGAACTTCGAAGTACGACACGCTGTTGGCCTGTCGCGCGCGCCAAACCGAAACACGACGAACAGACAGCCTGTCGCGCGCCCAAATCGAAACCACGACAGGCTGACAGCCTGTCGCGCGCCTCAAATCGAAACCACGACAGGCTGACAGCCTGTCGTACCAAAAGCTTGACGCTCGGTACTTCGGAAGATAAAGTGCTCTCATAGTCCCAGAGGGCGGCGATCTTCTTCACGAGACTGTTGCTCAATCAATAAACAATCAGGTTTTGCGGAGAGTGTTCTCTTAACTACTGCGTTTGTAGAGATCACACCTGCAGTAACGCTGCACAGCGAAGGAGCTGGAACATGCAAATCCGATTACTGGTAAACATTCTGGTTTTATGTCTAACGCTCGTCTCTGTTCTGGTTGTCGTTAGGACATTTCCAACCAAACCAGCTGAGCACGACTCGACCGCACCGGTGCCGGCTCAAGCGTCACCTTGCGGGAATGGACAGGAAAGTGGTCTGCCCTTACCAAGTGGTTTTGCCCCGGCGAATCTTCCCGCGTTTCAAGCACAGCTCAAATCATTTCTAACGAGCCGAAAGTATCGCAGTCTTAACTGGTGCGAAGATAAAAAACTCAGGGACACTGGTCCCTTCATTAACGGCATCAGTTACGGTGTCCACCCAACTGTAAAAATTTATTACTCACCTTCAGTCATCAACTGGTTAATGCGAAGAGACTCCGGCCAGCTGATTCCTGATGGAGCGATGATCATCAAAGAACAGTATTCGCCACCAGCAGCTCGTTACCAACTCCAGCCACCGAAAGGCATAAACGGCTGGACAATAATGATCAAGGACAGCAAGGGATCGCAGGACGGTTGGTACTGGGCGGAGATTTGGGACGCTCAATGCGTAGACAATAACAATCCACCATTTGCCGTGCCTTACGCCGGGTTCGGTCTCTACTGCGTGAGGTGTCATTCTTCTGCCGAGAAAGAGCACACGTTTACGTATTCAAAGAACATCAAGGGGTTTCCGGGCGATCCGGATTCTTACTTCGTCGATCTGTCGTGGGCATCAGCTCCGCTGACTCCGCATGGATCAGCTCCGGCGCAACCGTGTAGTGAAGCGGCGGACAGCGATCGCGATGTTCCAACTGCCGGTCATAACGTCGATTCGAGCAAGCTGCCGGAAGAGGAAATCTTCCGGGAGATTGCTGCCGCAAGAACTCCATCGGTCGATTCAAAGTTCGTCGCCTTTTATAACTCGATAGCTCCACAGCCTTTGGACAAGGTGAAGAAATTTCCGGGTGAGACTTACGATCACATTTATCCTGAAAATATAGGGACAGCAGGATCTAAGCCGGCCCCATCTCCAAATCCAAACCAGTTTCTCACTTCGGATCAATGCATGGGGTGTCACAGCGCTGGTACGTACGGAAATGTGATGATTTATTCCGGCGCCACACAATCTGATGGCTCAACTCCCGTAATGAACATTTCGCCCTTTGGCGAATGGCGCTGGTCACCGATGGGATTAGCCGGTCGCGATCCCATTTTCTATGCGCAACTAGATAGCGAGATTGCTTTCGTTAGAAGTTTTTTCAAAGCCGACCCGGTGAAAGTCTCGCAACAGGTCAGACTGATCAACAACACGTGCTTCAAGTGTCATGGAGTGATGGGCAAGCGCCGTTTGGACGACGATCACGGTGGGCCTGATAAAGGTAATTTCGAACGAGAACTGGTCTATGCAACTTACGATACGAATCCGCCAGCGAGCGACAAGAGTGCTTACATCTATGGAGCTCTGGCCCGTGATGGCGTTAGCTGCATGGCGTGTCACCGAATTGTCGAAGACAAGGTTCCATTCATCGATTTCCTCAAGAACAAGATCACCGGCAATTTTACGACTGGCAATCCAGCAGAATTATTTGGACCGTTTCAAGACAACGAGATTGTTACCGATCCAATGAACAATTCGATGGGTATCAAGCCGAAGCACGATGCTTATATTAAGAGCAGTCGGATGTGCGGCAGTTGTCACACGATTAATCTGCCGTTGATGGACGATCCGGGAGCGGACTTGAACAAGCCTCATCTCGAGCAGCTAACTTATCTCGAATGGCTAAATAGTGGTTATCAGAATGAGGTCGGCACAGGTTCAAGAGCGCAAACATGCCAGGACTGTCATATGGCCACTAAGTACAGTAATTCCCAGGGCACACTCAACATCCCATTGATTCAGCAACCCATCGCGTTTATCGAAGACGATCAATATCCCCAAACGGGCAATCGGTTACCGGATGAGAAGATTCGCGTTCGCTTCCGTGACAACGGTTTTGTTCGTCATCAACTGCAAGGGCTGAATGTCACGCTGTTGGAAATGTTTCGCCAGTACATGTCACCTTACAAATCCAACGGAACCAATATCCTCGCCAACGTTGTTTTGGGTGTCAGGCAAAACGATTACATGTCTGGTCTCGATGATCTCTCGACAGCCGTTGACGCCTTCGTTCAACAGGCACAAAGCTCCACGGCTGAAGTCGCCGTCTCGCCGATTGCGATCAGCAATCAGAAACTCGTGGCCGAAGTAAAGGTGACGAACAAAACCGGCCACCGTTTCCCCAGCGGTGTTGGATTTCGTCGAGCCTTTCTGGAGTTTCGTGTAATTGATAACGATTCTGGTAAGACTGTCTGGTGTTCCGGCTGTACAAATGAGCTTGGGGTAATAATGAATGGCGCGGCTAGCAATCAAAGACTGGCGTCGGAGCTATTCGATGTTTACGAAGATGGCAGCAAGCCGGCAAATCATGGCTACCCAAAAGGGTGCGACAACAAATATCTGCCCGGTGTGAATCCGCAGTATTACCAACCACACTTTTTTTGGGACCTTCAGAAGAACACCGGATCGCCGATCACCCGCCAGGACCAGGTTCAGATTTACGAGGAGCTAAATCTGAACATTCAGTGCGCGATGACCACAAGTTTTCTCAGACGCGATTATCAGTTGAAAGACAACAGACTGTTGCCATTTGGTTGGACCAGCACCGGACCACTCAAAGCTGACAGTACGCCTTACATACCTGCGGAATACCTTCACGAAACCTATCCGGTCAGTGTTGGCGGGGATCCGGCCTATGCGGATGGTAGTGGAGTGAGCGTCGTGAGGTACGAAGTGCCGTTGAGTGCATTCACTGCCAGAAATGTTAAGGTCACAGCAACCCTCTATTACCAATCAATACCGCCCTATTTCCTTCACGATCGCTTTTCACAGGCGCCGGATGCACCTGCCACGCAAAGGCTGTATTACCTGACCTCAAATCTCAACACTAAGGGAACCTCGATCGAAGATTGGAAACTGCGAATAGCGACCGGGAGCGAGGCGACCACCGTCCGTTAATAGACTCGGCGCCTAAAAAAGTTGTTGCACATTGTTTAACCTCGCCGTATCTTTGACCTGAAAGCCCTCCAGACCTCGTTATGCGGGCTTTCTGGTTCCCCCGTCCCCGACACTCACTTCCAGCGACGACCTTGAAAAATGAATCGATCTGTATCCTTACGATGTCCGCACGTTGTTTTGTGCATTGCATGGATTTTCTTCAGCTTTTCCACCGGATTTGTGGTGCAGGCACAATCCAAAAGGGTTCGCGCCGCAGCAGGTACACAGACTCTGAACCTGGCTGACTTTGGCGCAGTCGGTGATGGGGTTGCTGACGACGGACCGGCCTTCCAAAGTGCAATCAACGCGCTGGCCGATGCCGGCGGCGGAACACTATTCGTTCCAGCGGGTCGTTATTTCATTGCCTCTCCCGTTATTAAAGACTTTTCGGGTAGCAACGCGAGCGTAACGATACAAGGCGTGCCCTCTGACACCATGCCTGCACCGCCGACGGCTACTGGCGATCAACTCTCTCTCAGTCTGGATCTGGTATCGGAAATAATTCCCGCGACAGGCTCAGTTGACAGTGTGTTTACGCTGAGCAACCTTCATGCCTTGACTGTCGAACATCTGGCATTCACCGGTAGAGAATCAGAAATTAGCGATGCCTACGTTACCCTCAACTTTAGTGACATTATTTCGGCAACGATTTATCACTGCGAGTTCTATGGCATCAGTACCTTTGGATTAGTGGCAGGTCAGGGTGGCGGAAATATTATCAGAGCCGTACGTAGCGATTTGACGATCCAGCAAAGTTCGGTTCTTGGATCGACCGCGAACAGCGGTGCCTACGCTGGCATAGTCGAAAACGTTGATTGGAAGGGATTCACCATTTCCAATTCAATCTTCCTTGACTACGGTCAAAGAACCTTCTACGGCAAGATGGGACTTGGTGCACCCCTTTCGTGGATCAACTTTGGCGCTCAGGCAGACAAGACTCCTGACTCACCGCGACGTGAGATCGTCGTTAAGGATACTTTTCTGGACGAAGGCGGTTGGATTGGAATCACTGCTTATCCACAGCGTTGGGACCCGCCTTTTGAAATAGACTTGCTCTACATCTCCGGTCTGAAGATGAACGTCTCAAATTTCGGGACCGCAGGTAACCAGCTTTTCGACGTGAAGAATGTATTAATTGAGAATTCGCATTACGGTTGGAGCCATAGTACGGGTGCGGCCGTCGATATCTATAGATCGGGACACGCGATCCTGGATCAGTTGACCTGCATCGCATCAGCCGATCGCATACGTGCCGACGCGCGCACGGATCAGCTGACGGTGATTAATTCAGAGTTCGAGGACCTTGATTCGTTGGCCCAAAAAACGACCGTACTTGAGACATCGCCCGAAGAAGATCCAGTGCAATACGTGCGGCAGCAGTTTCTTTCACTCCTGGGAAGGCCGCCGGATCCTGCATCGCATTTCTATTGGGCGGACCTTCTTTTGCAATGTGCAAGTAATGAAAATTGTCGCGATACAACGCGCACGGATCTCAACGCGTATCTCAAGAAGGAGCCAGAAACCAATTTCTCCCTGGCCGGTACTGTCACTGATGAAGAAGGCAATCCGATCGGCGGAGCCACTTTGAATTTGACGGGCTCACAATCGCTAACCACCCTAACGGACGCCGCAGGTAATTTTCAATTTTCGAATTTGGCGACCAGCGGCGTCTACACCGTTACTGGAAGTAAGACGCATTACACTTTCACGACCAACAGTCAAAGTTTTGTTAACCCAGCTCACAATGTGAACGTTTCTTTGGGTGCACGCTTGAACCGTCACTCAATAACCGGACGGATCATGGGAGCGAATGGAACGGGTATTAGTGGAGTGAAAATTCAACTTTTGGAATCTTCGGCCGTTGCTACGACAAACTCGAATGGCGAATACTCGTTTGCGGATCTTGCCGCGGGTGGGAACTACACCATTCTTCCTTCTTCAGAAGAAGCTGTGTTTTCACCTGCGAACGCGACGATTGCGGATTTAGGAGCTGACTTGAGCGCTAACTTTACGATGAAGTTACTACCCGTGGTGTTGAAGATAGAAGACTCTGAAAACGCTCTCATTCTCGATTCAGTTAACTTCGTGAGGGATCCGCTTTCGGTCTTTGCGCCTTTGGGATTCAGTGGTGATGGAATTAATCGCGCGATCTTCTTTGCAAGGAATCTCGAAGGCTTCAACGATCGGTCACAGTTCTCAATCTCTGCCGAGGATAGTGGAGGTCAGAAGTATCCACTCGATATTGAGTTTATCAGCGACGTACCACAGCAGAGCTGGCTGAAACAGGTAAACTTTAAACTGTCCCCCGAGCTACGAGGGAAATGCTTCGACCTTAAACTCTCCGTTGGTGAACTCACCAGTAAGAGTGCGCGACTCTGCTTTGCTAACAATTAAGATTCGAGCGCATTCACCGATCAATCAAGCTTTGCAGGCGGCGCAGGTTGCACGCGACGCATCAACTGGTCAATCTGTATATCACGTTCACGTTGCTTGCGGATGAGTTCTTCAAGCATTAGTTCGCTCTTCAGATTAACTTTGAAATCCTGTTCTGCAGCAAGTCTGTCTTTTTCAGCGGCCCGGTTCTGCGACATCATGATTACAGGCGCCTGAAGTGCAGCTAAAGAAGAAAGCACGAGATTTAAGAGGATGTAGGGATACGGGTCCCATTGAGCGCCGTTCTCTCCGCGTCCAATATGGGCCAGGAGCAGGGTATTAGCCACCATCCACGTGATGAGAATCCCTCCGAAAAGAAAAATAAATGTCCAGGATCCTCCAAACGCTGCAACTCGATCGGCGACTCTCTGCCCAAGCGTAGATCGTTGTTCCATTACCTCATTGACATTCCGAGAGGCACGCTGCGTAACCAGCAAATTTGTTTGGCGGAGCCGTGCAGCGATCTCGCAAATGACATCGATTGCACAGTCGGGATGCTGAATTAAGAACTTTTCAAAGTTGTCGCTACTTAACCGGTGCAGGTGTGTATCGACCAGTGCGGTTGCACTGCTGGAACGCTTACCCCGATCGAGTACGGCCATCTCACCAAAAAGTTGACCCGGCTTCAGCTCCGCTAAGGTAACGTCCTTCACATCTTCGTCAGTTACCCAAATACGCACAGCTCCTTCTTCAACAACGTATAAGGCATCGCCGGTGTCGTACTCATGGAAGATTATCTCTCCGGCTTTGTAGTTGACCTGTTCAACTTCTTCGGCCAGATGTTCTAACTCGTGTGGCTCCAGGCGCTGAAACAACGGAACTCGCGCCAAACTCTGTGCTTCATCGCTCAGGTTTGAAATGGCAGACATTTGCCTGATCCTTTCTGTTCCGCGGTTTAAAGCTTCAAGCGGTTTAGGAAATCATAGTTAATTGCGAATGGGTCGGTTGCGGGAACGTTTTCTACGGTCGCCTCGACTTCCTTGACCAGCTTCATCACGGCTGGGCCCAGATCGTCGTCATTGGAATTAATCTCGATACAGTCGGGCGAATCGAATGGCGTTATGAACAAATAACGAGGCCCATCGCTTTCAGAGACAGGAGTTGCTGGCCCAAGAATGAGAAGATTATTGTCCAAACGGGCGTATCGATGAGCGGATCCCGTCTGTCGTTCCCAGTTTAATTCATGCTTTTCCGTCAACGAAGTGAGATGGTCGATAAACCTTTGCAAACGATCAGTTGTTCCCGAATCTCTTGTCATTAACTTCTCCTTCGGTAATACCAACGGACAGTTTCATGATGGCGATTCTGTTATTGCTTTATTCGGCCGCACCTATGAAATCCTAATATCGCGTTAGAATGCAATAAAAAACATGAAAGACCAATTCGACATTACCCTGCGATTCGCAACCATAGACGACGTGAACCTGCTGACTGAACTGGGAGCGCGCACATTTGAAGAAACTTTCGCTGCTGATAACACGCCCGAAGATATGGCCAGGTATCTTGCTTCGGCATTTAATGCTGCGCAACAGACGGATGAGTTATCTGACCATGATTCGATATTCTTGATTGCCGAAGTCAGCGGCGTGGCGGCTGGTTATGCGAAGCTTCACGCAGGTCCGCCGGCAGACGGAATTGATGGAACCAACCCGATCGAGTTGGTGCGACTGTATGTCGACAGGAAATGGCTCGGTCGTGGCGTCGGTGAGGCATTGATGCGCAGATGCCTGGACGAAGCAGATCGTTCAGGATTCAAAACGATTTGGCTCGGCGTGTGGGAGCGAAACTTGCGCGCGCAGGCTTTTTATCGAAAGTGGAACTTTCAAGCGGTGGGTAAACATGTATTCCAACTAGGTGAGGACGCGCAGACCGACATTCTGATGGAACGTGAGATACATCTCTAACACGGCAGACCCTGTGAAAATAATCAGGAACGATCGTGCTGGGACCGCATCAGGCGTCCCCGCCTGCCCGCGTCCAGATCAACCCTTAATCTTGTACAAACCCGCTGTGCCCAAGCGACGGCGGGCTTTGATCTCTAGCGGCTTTGCCGCGCTCCTTGCGGAAAGGCTCTGCCTTTCCGATCACCTCGCAACACCTTCGCGGCTAAGCCGCCAAGGCGGAGCCTCAAAACAATAGAGGCACTGACGGAAAGCCTGAGGCTTTCCGCAACGGTAGCGGCAAAGCCGCAACAATCATGACCTTCAACGTCGCAACTAATTTCGCAGGTTGAAGTTTTGGCGGTGGTTCACATCTTGATTCCGAATTGCTTGAGCAGTATTTGATCGTACTCCTGTGAATTTTTCAACGTACGTTCCTCGCGTAAGCCATTATTCGTCACAATGAAACGCATGTCGCTAAGCGTAATCCGTCCGTCACTCGTCGCGAGTGAGCAGATGCTCTTCTGAGTGAAGTGTGATTGCGGGGACGTTTGGTGATATCGGCACATTTCTTCGAAGTCGGAGTAGTGGTAAGGCTGAAGAGTGAAACGGTACTCCGGCTTCCATTCGCGCTCGTACTGACGCTCAACCACGAAATAGTGAGCCTGGGCGACGATTCGGAATGATTGCGAACCCTGTATCTGTTCGGTTGATACGTACACCTTTAATGGTTCGAGAAACGAATCTCCAAAGCCAACGTCGACCAGCCACGTCTCTTCCAACTTCACAATTAACGTCATGTGATCAAAGGGCTGAGAAAATCCGCCTTCCGCTCTGGCTACCTCGCCGGACAACATACTGACGTCAAAACCCAACGCGCGTAGCAGTGCGGCAAACAATCCGTTGCATTCATAACAGAACCCCCCGCGCCGGCGCTGCACGATCTTATCGAACAGGGCCTCGTCGTTCAGAACGATTGGTTCATGCGAGTGAATGCTCAAGTTTTCGAATGGCACACTGAGGAGATGTGCGACCTGAAGGTTGCGAAGCGTTTCGGCGGAAGCAGTGCGTGAGCCCCGATAGTTTATTCGTTCGAGGTAGGCGGTGGTATCCATTCTTAAAGGATCTCTGTTTCACGGTCTTGACGGTAGAGGGGTCTTCATACGTTAGCAATGAACTGAGGGTGCCACAAGTCAACGAAAATCAATTGCAGGCAGTCGTTCTTCAAAAGCATTCTGACGTCAGGCCGGCGCTAATTGAGTTAAAAGCCCACCCCGGTTGAAATTCTCTGGTCCCACCAAGAAACAAACTCCAAGTGAAAGATTTGAGACATATGGAAGCGAGTATCGAGGCTTGTTTGTATGACAGGAAGATTAGTCCTGAAATGCAAGAACATTGAAAGGAGTGATTATGCCGGAAAAGGAAACACTTGAACGAGCTGCTGAAGACAAGGCCGAAGGCAAAGCTCCCAGCACACAAGCTGGTGAGTTTGTTCGCGAAGAGATTGAACACGTTCGCGAGGGTAAGCACGGCGCTCGTTCAACCAAACAGGCGATTGCGATTGGCCTCTCGAAGGCCCGGCGTGCTGGTGTTGAGTTGCCTGCTCCCACGAAAGGTTCAAAGAAGATTAAGGAGCAAGCGAAACGTGAATTGAGCAAAGCTAAAAAAGGTGGCACTGCGAAGAAGTCCACGAAGAGGTCACGTGCCATTTCCAAAGCATTAAAGAAGGAAGGACATAGCGCTGCTTCTAAGAGTGCTCTCGCCCGTCAAGCCCGGACTGCGGCGGCGAAGCGTTCGGCTGCTTCACGTTCACGCTCCGCAAAGAAAGCTGCGGCAACCCGCAAAAAGTAAACCTGATTGACTGACAACGAGGAGGAGGTTATGCAGACGAAACAGGCACGTGACGTTGAAGAACAGGAAGAGAAAGCGATTCGCGAATTGGTTGATAAGTGGCTCAAAGCCAGTGAAAACAGGGAACTGAACACAATTCTCAATCTTATGGCCGATGATGTCATCTTCATGGTTCCCGGCAAAGAACCATTTGGGAAAGAGGAGTTTGCTCAGAATTACAATCAGATGAAAGGAGTAAAGCTAAAGACTGAGAGCGACATTCAGGAAATCAAGGTCCTGGGGAATTGGGCCTGGATGCACAATATTCTCAAAGTTACTTTTACGCCAAGCGACGGCAGTCCAACAACACATGCTGGTCATGTGCTTACGATCCTTCGCAAAAATCAAGACGGGAAATGGGTAATTGCGCGTGATGCAAATCTACTCATGCCCAAGTAAAGTAACGAGCCGATGATTCTGGAGATTGTTCAGACAGGGGATCCCGTTTTACGACGAGTTGGTCGTGAACTGAGCGTCCAAGAAATCAAGAGTGCCGCGATTCAAAAACTGATCGAATCGATGAGAGATACGATGCGCGCAGCCCCTGGTGTCGGTTTGGCTGCACCTCAGATCGGCGAATCGATCCAACTCGCGGTGATTGAAGATCGCTCCGAATACATACAGGATGCTTCAGCAGAAGCACTCGAAGAACGGAACCGGTCTGTCATTGAATTTCACGTCATAGTTAATCCGAAGATCACCCTGCTCGGCGATGCATCAGCCGAATTCTTCGAAGGATGTCTGAGCATCGAAGGGTACCAGGCAGTTGTGCGACGCGCTTACAGAGTGCGGGTTGAATGTTTGAATGAAAAAGCCGAGCCGTTAACAATTGATGCCGAAGGATGGTATGCGCGGATACTTCAGCACGAGATCGATCACCTGAATGGCAAGTTATACATCGATCGGATGGATTCGCGAACGTTTACTGCGAATGAGAATCTGGTGAGTTAGATGAGATCGCCGGTGCTGGAACCGCAGGCGTCCACGCCTGCCTGTGTGCGACTAACGAGCTGGATATCGACACAGGGCAGGCGGGGACGCCTGCGGTCCCAGCACTTACGGGCATTTATTAATTGAGGCAGGTTTATTAGTCAAAAACAATATGAGTGCCCGAGTCATAGGGAATGAACGTTGGCGTGACTCCGAAAACCTCTTCGATTCGTTCGGTCGTTAATACCTCAGTTGCTGTGCCATTCGCGACAACCCTTCCCTCATTCAACAATACGACATGGTCCGCGAACTGCGCTGCGAGATTCAGATCATGAACCACACCAACAGTAACTATGTCGGGAGCGTTGGAAAAAGTCCGGATCTTCCTCATGAAATCGATCTGGTGTCGAATGTCCAGAAACGTTAGTGGTTCATCCAGGAAAAGATAACGACACGATTTACCGTTATTTGGCTGGCTATCGTCCCACAGCTGTCCCAATACACGGGCAAAGTTGACTCGCTGGCGTTCACCACCGCTGAGTGTCTGATAATCACGGTCACTGAATTCCATCACGTTCATGTGCTCCATGACCTCATCGACGATTCTTTGATCTATCGGACCAGCACGACTTCCGAAGTGCGGGTAGCGCCCCATCATCACAACTTCGCGTACCGTGAGAGGGAATGCGATATCGATTGCCTGCGAAAGTACGGCTCGACGTTTTGCGAGATCACTTTCGCTCGCTTGATGAACATCCAATCCCTGATATTCGACTTTGCCCGTCTGCGGATGCAAAAACCTCGCGAGCACTTTCACCAGAGTTGATTTGCCCGCTCCGTTTGGCCCGATGAGCAAGTGAAGTTTGGCCGGGGCAAATGAGATTGAGATATCGGAAATGAGCGGTTTGGTGCCGACGCTGAAACAGATATTGGTTGCCGTCAGCATAGTTGAAATCAGAAAACGTATTGTCGTCTGCGTAAGAGGAGAATGAAAACGGGTACGCCTACCGCAGAGGTTAAGATGCCAATTGGCAATTCAGCCGGTCTTATGACTAACCGGGCCATTAGATCCGCAAGCGTCAAAAGAGTTGCACCGGTCAAAGCGCTGCCCGCAATCAGGAATCGATTATCTGATCCGCCGATGATGCGCAGAATGTGTGGAACGATGAGGCCAACGAAACTAATAACACCCGTAAACGCGGTTGCGATAGCGACGATCACAACATTCACCGAAAGCACGATCCACTTCAGACGATTAACATTCACCCCGAGGTAGGTAGCCTCTTCTTCGCCGATCATAAGTGCGTTTAGTTGCTTCGCATAACGAAGTGCTAACAATGTTCCGGCCACAGTTGAAACGGTGACAACTTCAACTGCCTTCCAGCTTGCACCCGACAGCGTTCCTAAAGTCCAAAAAGTTATTGACCGTGCTTGTGGATCTCGAGCGATGTAAGAGAGGAATCCGATTCCACTGGTGAAGAGAGCGTTGACTGCCAACCCGGTCAGCAACAGCATGACAATTGAGGCTCGAGCATCTTCTCGTGAACGTGCAAGCATAAAGACAAGGTAGGTTGAAATAATGCCTCCTGTACAAGCTGCAATAGGTAGACTCCACAGGCTCACTCCGATATGAAAGACTCCGCCGAGAACGAAGAAGATTGCAGAACCAAACGCGGCGCCAGTGGAAGTGCCAACCAGACCGGGTTCAACGATCGGATTACGAAAGAGTGCCTGCATTAGCGTTCCGCCAACGCCAAGACTCGCGCCTACCAGCAGGCAGAGAACTGCGCGTGGCAAGCGCAATTCGAGAAAAATTCGCTGATCTAAAGTTGCTTCAGGGTGACCTGGAAGAAGCGAACCGAGTGAGCTGGTGATTTGAGGGATCGAAAAATCAATCGCGCCGTAGCGAATCGAGGCTGCCAGCACGATTAATGTGACAACAGCTAAAACTAACAGGAGCGCTTGTCGACTGCCGTATCGCTTCGTCACTTTTGGTGAATGACTGCGGCTACTTTCTGAATGTTTTCTCCCGAGCGTGGACCAAAGTAATTTAGCACGTTCTCTTCGATGCGGTAGATGTGGTTGTTTTTCGCTGCATTCGAAGTAGCCACTCCTGGCAACGCTTTAATCTGATCGAGTGAACCATTGAGACGATCGTAGCCGTAGTCCGTAAGTAAAATGACGTCAGGATTCGCCTGCGCGATTATTTCGGGCGACTCCAGCCGCTGCATGCCCCGGCCCTGGTTCTCGACGGCCATTACTCCGCCGGCAAGCTCTATCATCTGGCTAACGCCGCCACCATCGCCTCCGCTACCTTTGCTCACGACCATATACACGTTGGAGGCGCGACCAAAGTGAATGACAGCAACCTTCGGATGGTCTTTGTATTCCTTCACCTTTTCCAACGAATCCGCGCGTTGTGAATCCATCGTCTTACAGAGCTCTTCAGCCCTGGCTTCTTTGTGAAAGTAGGCGCCCATTTCGCGAATGAGAGCTTTCGTGCCGTCGAATGAATCATTCTTGGCAGTGAATGTCTTCATCGGAATATTCAACTGCTGTAGCTGTTGCACAACCTGAGGCGGCCCGATGTTGTTGTCGTGAATTATCGTCGTTGGATGAAGTGAGAGGATGCCTTCGGCACTCAACGCGCGATGATAGCCGACAGTCTGAACCTTTTTCACGTCAGGTGGATATGTGGTTGAGAGATCTACACCGACAACTTTGTCCTGTGCACCCAGCGCCCAAATGATCTCGTTATAGATGGGAGATATGACAACGTAGCGTGCTTCACTGGAGTTGCCGGGCGCGTTGTGGAAACGAGAGCAACCAAAACAAAAGAACGCCAGGCAGGAGACGAGAATTATTCTTTGCTTCATGTAGCCCAAGTTTATCTTAGGGTATTCAGTTAACAGGACCCATATGACCTGTTAGACCCATTTTCCCCTAACGACTACCTCTACTGACTAACCCAGCCAGCAAACGGCTTCACTGTAGCACAAGTTGGACTGCCATCTTTTGCCGTGCCAGGCACGCGAGTTTGAAGTGACTTCTTCTTATCTATCAGCTCCCAGGTGATGCCACGGAGAGGGATCTTCAAGCGACGACTCCATGACGTATTCGTTTGTCCGGCATAAGTGCCGATATCCAGGTAGACAAACCGCTCACCGGTTGGACCTTGAACAAACGAACCGAGAAAGTTAGGTTGGCCGTCTTTTCCTTCTCGCACACGTACAGAGAAATTGAATTTCAAATCGCGTCCAGTCGATCGTTGGGTTTGGACTGTTTTGTAATTGTTGCCGCCGCCTTCTTGCAGAGCGTAGTCAACGCCTGCTGGTGGCTTTTCGAGAATGATAAGTAAATTGAGTTCGCGTTCCATGAGACCTGAGGATACATGAACCTGGATTGAGTTGGTATTAATGCTACCGATACCACCTGCTTTAGCAGCGTGGAGTTTCAATTTCTCACTAACAATGTGTGAGAGCACTCGGCAGATACCACCTGCTTTAGCAGCGTGGAGTTTCAACTTCTCACTAACAATATGTGAGAGCACTCGGCAGATACCACCTGCTTTAGCAGCGTGGAGCTTCAACTTCTCACTAACAATGTGTGAGAGCACTCGGCAGATACCACCTGCTTTAGCAGC